>VFQN01001702.1_pt1 | contig 35801 bp, 30 predicted proteins | sample 3512371 | NCBI WGS metagenome assembly VFQN01 (sample SAMN10412370, study PRJNA504923) | tailings metagenome | isolation source: Replicate 2 from Balatoc abandoned mine | place: Philippines: Itogon, Benguet | collected 2017-08-28
TGGACAGGTGGCCGAGTGGTTAAAGGCAGCAGACTGTAAATCTGCCCGGGTTTCCGTACGCTGGTTCGAATCCAGCCCTGTCCACCACCCTCCGGTCCGAGGGCATCCCCCAAAATCCCTAGAAATGGCAGAAAACCTAGCGTATCGTCGCTTTGGTCGGCTCCCCGCATGCCATTTTTTCTCACTGCAGCTCAGCAAAAGGTGGGGGAAGAATGTGGGGACAGATTTTTTGACCTTCGAGAATCGGCCTCCCAAGTGTGGGGATAAAATTTGGGGTTAACCCTATGAAAAAGCTTACAGCTTTGGCGGTAAAGGCAGCGATGGCACGTCCTGGGACCTACCAAGACGGTGACGGGCTGTTTTTGAAAGTGAACAAAAGCGGAGGAGCATATTGGCTGTTGCGGCTGCAGCAGGACGGCAGGCGTCAGGACATCGGCTTGGGCAGCGCCAAACTGCTCCCGCTCGCCGAAGCCCGCCACAAAGCCAATGAACTTCGCAAGGCCGTGAAGATCGATCGACGCGACATAATCGCGGAAAGGAAAGACGAAGCTGCTGCAAAGGTGTCATTTCGCGAGGCTGCCCAACAGTACCACGCGGAGAATGCCGCTGGCTGGAAAAGTGATATCTACGCCCGCCAATGGCTCGCCAGTCTCGAAAGCCACGCCTTCCCCAAGTTGGGCAACATGGCGACCGGCGGGATAAGGGCGGCAGACATAATCGATGTCTTGATGCCGATCTGGCAAGAAATCCCTGAAACAGCGCGTCAGGTGCGGAACCGGATTTGCGTCGTACTGGATTATGCGCACGCCAAAGGCTGGAGGTCCACCGAGGCACCATCGGGAAATGGCAGCCTCAAGGCCGGGCGTGGCTTGCCCCGCCAGGTGAAGTCACGGGAAAATCGCAAGGCGATGTCCTACAGCGCTCTCCCCGCCTTCATCGCGACACTTCGACAAAAGCCTGCCTTCGGCCGGCTCGCGCTCGAACTTCTTATCCTCACAGGCGTGCGAAGCCAGGAGGTTCGGCTAGCGACATGGAGCGAGTTCGATTTAGAAGGCCGCCTGTGGGTCATCCCGGATGGCCACATGAAGCGGGGCAAAGCTCACGTCGTTCCGCTTTCAGAGGCGGCGCTGAGCGTGTTGGCGAGGGCAAACGCTTTTCGCATACCGGGCACGGATGTCGTTTTCCCAGGAGTTGCAGGAAAGCCGATGTCGGACATGACGTTGCTTAAAGTGCTTCGCGACATGAACGAGCCGTTTCACGTGCACGGGTTTCGTTCCACTTTCACCGACTGGGCGGCCAACGAAAACTTTGCCGACGCTGTGGTCGAAGCGGCGCTCGCTCATAAGACTCCGGACGCAGTCCAGGCAGCCTATCGCCGGACAACCTATCTAGGGACGGCAAGCCAACCGGGCGCGCGCATCATACTGATGGAGGCTTGGGGAAGGTTTTGCACTGGCGCGGCTTCAAAGGCCGATAACTTGGACTAGACGCTTTGGCTGCGCCTCGGATCGCGCGGGCGCGGGAGGGGTGCTGCTGCATCGTCTCGGGGTGCGAAACCGTCTACGGTCTGTCGGAGCGTCAACGGCCCGGCATAGCAAAGCACAGTGCCGGGCGCAGCGATGCCAGGCGTGTCAGGCGGCCTTACGCGGTAGATCAGCAAGCGTGAACGAGATCGGGCTTCGGAGCCAGATGTTTACCTCGGATTCGCGCCATCCGCAGCAGCGCTCGGCAAGTTTGTATTGCGGCGGGAAGGTGCCAGCCGAAATCTTGCGATAGAGGGTCGCCCGGCTGAGGCCGGTACGATCAAGCACGTCGTTGAGGCGAAGGAAGCGATCGAAAGGCTGAGACGACATAGGCATTCACTCCATCTGTTGGCGGCCGATGAAGACGCTGCACAACAGATCGGGCGGGCAAGCTCCGGGCGCAAGGCCGCGTGGTGCCTCCGGAGCAAGATGCGTGCTCACAACGTATCTCAAAGCCGCCTATGGCACTTGAAAGCTCGCGGCAGCACGATCGATTTATTTGGGTTGATTGGCTCTTACGGCCTCAACTCCGAAATCGACTGGCGCAATAAGGCGCCTACTGGTGATCGCGAGAGTGTGGCATGTCGTCAGGCGGGAGCTTCAGGTCAAACGAGACCTGCGATGAGGTGACGCGCAAGCGCGTCCTCAGCGGTCAGATACCAGTTGGCCGGCGCTTTCGTCTTCACTTCCTTAAGCGTGATGTCGCTTCCGTCGATGAGTTTCGCGAAGCCTTCTTCCTCGAGCTCGGCACCGACGCGGATCTCAGCGGCGATGGCCTCGACCTGTGCCAGGCTTTCTTGCAACGGGCCAGAGACCTCGACCCGCTTGTCGAGCTGTCGGCTGTGGATCAGGAGCCGGCAATCGCGCGTCAAAAATCGATCGCGCACGGGAAAGCCTGCCATAACGCTCGTTCCGGCCGAATAGCATTGCGTTTTGCCGATAAAGATGACCCGTCGTCCGCTCTTACGAAGGCGTTCGATCTCGAGGCCTAGGCGCCGTCCAAGTTCGGCGTCACCGCCGGGCGTCGTGACCTCGACTACGATCGGCGCATCACCCTCGGGTACGGCAGCCAGCGCGTCGAGAAACTGGCACGCCGCAGCGGCATTGAGTTCGCCGATCAGGCGAGCAGCGGGATGATCAAAATCGATTGCCGGGGTTGCCGGTTCTACGTCGGCCATTGGGTGTCCTTCATCAATCTGCCCGCGTTCGAGAAATGGCGCGGGTCTCCATTCGTGAGAGATAGCGCGCGATCAAAGCGCGAAGGCGAGCGAGGTTCCGTGCCTATAATCCAGTTTAGGAGAAATATTTTCTGAAGCTCTTTGGCGAGTTCCAGGGGCAACTTTCGAGAGACGCTGACGTTTCGCCTCCGCAACTCTGCACAGGGATTGGAGATGGGTGTGGCGACCGACGAATTCGAAGGTGGGATGATTAATCGCAGCTCTCAAGACGCCATGCAGACGTGGTCACGAATCCTCGGCGCCGGCCAGACAGAAATTCTCATTGCTGTCGCCGCCGTCGGCAATCGCGCTGACGCGGTCCGTGCCTATCTTGCAGAGCCTTGGCCCGACCCTGCCTAGGTAGCCTCGGCGATCGTCGCGGCACAACAAGCCAAGGCGGCGCGGCTTCTTGGAGAAAGCGGTCGCGTAGGACTAGCAGGGATTGGCACGCCATACGGCGCGTTCGGGCGCGCAAAGGCGCCCTCAAATTGAATTGAACAGATTGGCCCCGGTCGATCCGGGGGCGCCCGATGCTAACCTCGGGGCCGCGTTGCACGACCTTGGACTCTCATGGGGAGGGATTGGCTCGGTTCGTCGCAAAGCACCTGTTTCCAGATTAAAATCTGCAACTTCGCCAAGAGCCTGATCGTTGCTGGGAAAGGTGCCGGCACGGTGACCGGCATGCTCTCCTGAAAGGAACGCTCATGTTCGATAACAAGAATATCTCGACCTTGAATTCGCTGATCGCCACCACGCTCGATAGCGTCGATGGTTACCGGAAAGCAGCCGACGAAGCCGACGCCGGCCAGTTCCGCGAAATCTTCCTGAGCCGAGCCAACGAGCGGCAGCAGGTCGTTGCTGACTTCCAGGCAAAGGTGCGTGAGCTCGGTGGAAATCCCGAAGATGACGGCACCGTTCTCGCATCTGCCCATCGTGCTTTCCTCGGACTGCGTGACAAGCTGACCGGGCCTCGTGACGATGATGCCGTCATCGCAGAGGTCGAGCGCGGTGAGGACCACATCAAGTCGAAATTCGAGTCCGCGCTGGAAGATGCCGATCTCGATCCCGCTGTTCGCCAGCTGATTGAAACCGGCTACGCCTCGGTTCGGCAGGGTCATGACCAGATCTCGGCACTGAAGCACGGGCTCGGCGCGCACTGATCGGTCCGGCTTGGGCCATGAAGCGGCCCCGGGATACCGGGGCCGTTCTCATATTATATTGAGGTAGGCCGCCGCCGGGTGACCGCGATTAGGAGAGAGGCCTGCGATAGCCGGTCGGCTTGGCCAGTCCTGTGCGCCGCAAGCGCGCAACCCGCATAGGTGGATGGGTGGCTTCCAATTAAATTGAAAATCCGCGCAGGACACGCTTCTTGTGTTCAATTGCCGCGAGGATCAGTTCGGCGCGAGAAAGCTGGCCGAACAGACGAAAGAACTCGGGATCGGTAATATCGCTGCCGGGATTGAGGACCAGCCAGTCGGCGGCCGCAGTAATGTAAGTTTTACGGCCGCCAAGCCCGGCGGCTATCGCATCGAGATCCGCGTCGGGTCGATCGAGCGCCTCATCGCGGCGGCGGAGCTCCTTCTCCACTGCTGCTAAGTCGAGGCGCGACAGAAGCGGCCACCGGTCGTGAAAGTCTGGCCATTCGGGGACCGCAATGGTCCATGGGACGTTAGCGACCACCCAGTCGGCGATCTCGGCGACAAGGGGCCGCCGGGATTGAGCATCGCCGATCTCTGGCGCAAGATGGCCCCGATCTTGAACGGGTGCATAATCCAGATTTGCCATCGTACATCCCTCCCGAATATCTTCTAGGCGCGGCGATCAACGCTTCTTTGCATCATATGTTCCGCCTGCTTCGAGGTAGGTGGTGCGAGTAGGTTGAGAGCTGTCGTCGGGGGCTCGCCTGGAAGCGCCATCAGGCGCGTTGCCGCTCCGACACCGCTTGCCGTCGCTGAACCAGCTGGCATCCTGCAAACGCTTGTGGGCTCCATCGTCACGCGCCAGCATTTTTGCGCGGGTTCCACCCCGAGATGACGTGAGGCGATGACTGCGTCATTCGCTTGTGCCAAACCAGATCGAACCGATCTTGCTTGCGTCCGTCTCCCGCCACGGTAGGTCGGTCTCTGGGTCATGCTGGGCGGGGGGCGTAAAATTGATCCGGTACAGACTGTGGACGCTGCTTGGGGCATTCGCCTTGGTACCTTCGGCGGCCTCCGCGAAGCTATTTGTCGACACCGTCCCGGCTAGCCCCGAGCTGCAAGATGCGCTCGCCGCCAAGCGTTACGACGAAGCGATGACGTTGGCGCGCCGCGAGCATGAAGCTTGCGTCAAAGACAAGGGCGCTGACCCATGTGTCGGGCTGCTCGCTTTGCAGAGCGACGCGCTGACGGCCTGGGCGGCCGATCATGGCGACTTTGATCGCGACGAGAAGGGCGAAGGCGTGGCTCTCCGCACCGCGCGCCTCCTTCATGCTCAAGTGAACAAGCTCAAAGGGTTTGACGGGCCGATCTTCGCGTCCGCCTTTGGCAATCTCGGGGAGATGCTGACGCTTTACGGCCGGCCGGTCGAAGGCGAACAGCATCTGCGGGACGCGCTGCGCTACAACATCGTTCGTTCTATGGACTTCAAGGGCACCGAACGACTGTCTGATCCAGGGTTGCGCATGTCGCTTCTGCGGCTGACGCGCAATCTTGCGCTTCAGGGCCGCGGCGAGGAAGCGCGCGGATATCTCTCTGCGGCAGACAGCCTCCTTTCGACGCTCGCGCTGATCGGCTCGCCCGATGCGAAGCGGGCGCTGCCCGATTATCTGGCGGTTGCGGCGCTCGTGCCTGGCGGTGCCGCTGGTACAGGAGGCGCTGCCGATTTTGTCGAGGCGTCGGTCGGCTATGAATGGGAACGCGAGCACAATGGCGAGGGATGGGATCCCGATGAGTGGACGAGCGTGCGCGGTCGCCTCGCCCGTGACGAGATTGCCTTTCTGGCGAGAAGCGGCGACACGGCCAGGGCAGTGGCTCGCTTCGATTCCGATCCGGACCTCCTGCGCGGCGGGCGCGGAGCCTCCCGTCTCGAATTTCTGACCCGGCTCGGGGCGGCGCTTGTTGCGGAGGGGCGCGCGAGCGAGGGCGGCCCGATCCTCGCCGACGCCATTTCGATCGTCGATGCGACCTGGGACAGGACCGACGACCGCCGAATTGACGCGCATGCCGCGCACGGCGCCGCCATTCTGGCTCTTGATCCCACACAAGGCGCCGAAGCTGCTGCCGAATATCGACAGGCGGTCGCAGGAGCGATCGCCCGGATCGAGGCCACCGACACCACTGAAGGCCTTGTCCGTGCGATCCGGCGCTATCGTCCCGCGTTCGAGGGCTTGCTGACCGCGCTGCCGCCCGAGGGCGCAAACCTCGCCGCACGCGGCGAGGCCTTCGAGGCGGCCCAATGGTCATCAATCGGGGAGACTGCGGCAACTCTCGCCAAGGTTTCGGCAAGGACGTCGCGCAGCGCGGGGCCGGTCGCCGAACATGAGCGGTTTCGCGAACAGGTTCGGGAAAGTGTCGCCTCGCTCAACCGCGACATCGCGCAATGGATATCGGTTCCCGGTAGCCCCGAGTCCGATCGCGACTTGCTCGGGAAATTCTATCTCCGGGATGTAGACGCTGTGATGGACGAGATGTCGACCGAGGAAATCGCCGCGATCGATCCCGCCTATGACGAACTCGTCAAACCGCGGCCGATCGCCGCCGAACGAGTGCAGGCGCTTCTCGCAAAGGACGAGGCGGTGCTCTTCTTTCTTCCAGACGAGCGCGGGACGTCCATCTTCGTTCTGACGCAGTCGGGCTTCACATGGCATCGTTCGGCTATGACCCGCGCTGCCTTGGCAAAAAGTGTCGAGCAACTCCGTAGTCAGATCAAGCGTGACCTTCGCGAGCGTTGGGTAGGAAGCGTCGACAATTTCGACGAGAAACTCGCCCACAGCTTGTACCGCGAGCTCGTGGCGCCCGTGGAGGCCTCGCTCGGGAGCGCTACACGTTTGATGACCGTGACGCCGGGGCCGCTGAGCAGCCTGCCCTTGACCTTGCTCGTCACCGGCGGTGCCGACTCGCAGAAGCCCGAGTTTCTGATTGATCGCTATGAGATCTCGACGTTGCCGTCGGTGTCGAGCCTCTATTCGCTACGCTGTCTGCTTCGGCCGGCGACCGATCGGCCCGCCGTTTGCGGATCCGGACCCGGGCGCAGCCAACCGACATCGCAGACGATACTTTTCGCTGCGGGCGATCCGGCGCTTAAGGGACATCCGGGTGACGACCGGGGGATCGTCAAATACTCTGAATTATTCCATCGCGGCATCGCCGACCCCGCACAGATTATGGCAATGCCCTCGCTCCCCGGCACCCGCCGAGAGATCGAAGGCGTGCGGTCTATGTTCGACCCCACGCGGACAATCACTCTTTTGGGCGCCGCAGCGACTGAAGGATCCGTCAAGACAAACCCCGGTCTCGCCAGCGCGCGCTCCGTTCTGTTTTCGACGCACGGCCTGCCCGCGAGCGAAACCGGCGCGGACGGTGAACCTGGTCTCGTCTTCACGCCCCCTGCGGCGGGAATGCAGTCGGATACCGATGACGGCCTGCTCACAGCATCAGAGGCTGCGCAACTGCGGCTTGCTGCAGACATCGTCGTGCTCTCAGCATGCAATACCGCGAGTTCGAACGGCAATGCCGAAGCCGACGGCTTATCGGGCCTTGCGCAGTCCTTTTTCTATGCCGGCGCAAGGTCGCTGCTCGTGTCGCACTGGCCGCTTGACGATGAAGCGGGCGCCGAAATCGTCACGCATCTGTTTTTGGATATCGAGAAAAATCCCGGCTCGCCAAGTGCGGCCGTTCGAAAAGCGGTACTTGCGTTGCGGTCGAACGAGGAGACCTCGTCTCCGGCAGTCTGGGCGCCGCTCGCCTTTGTCGGCGCGACCGACTTGGCCCTTGGTGTCCGCAGGTAGCGAAAGCTTCGAGCCGGGGCGTTGCACTGCTTGCGGCGATCAGCCTTGTCCAAGGCCAGCAACTGGCGGGTTCCTTCGTCCAGAATGACGAGTCTCCCGCCAGTTTCAGTGCTGGGTTAGCAGTTGCCTTTCACGCCGTCGGCGCAGTCGCCAACGGATTCGACGTCTCTTCCCGCACCCTTTACCGTGTTGCAGGCAGACAGAACCAACATCGAGCTTATCGCGAAAATTGTCAGAAGCTTTTTCATGTGCATTCTCCGGCGTAGAGGGCGGGCGGCCCTCACTGGGACACAACGGCCTTTCGATTTGATTGTTCCGTCATTCAGGTGAGGCCGGCAAACAGCTTCAAGCGCCGTTGGCAGGCGATGGAGGGGCGCCGAGCCGCCAAGCCGGCTATCATTGCGGTCGATAAGACGCTGCAGCGGCGCCGCGAGGCGTTTCCGTTCTGCCCGGTCGAGTGAGGCTCTATTTCTCCGCACGAACCGCAGTGATGGTCTTCCCCGTCCAGCGACGGACGGCGCGGCGCAGGTTGGCGCTATCGCTGAACCCCACTTTCCAGGCAACATCGTCGACGCTCATACGCGTAGTCTGGAGATATTCGATCGCGAGTTTGCGCCGGACATCGTCCACGATCGCACCATAGCTGGTATTCTCCGCCGCGAGCCGGCGACGGAGAGTGCGCTCCTGCAGACCCAATTGCTCTGCGATCGAGGTCATCGTCGCAGCCTGGTTGGGTGCCAGAAGGAGAAGTTGATAGACTTCGCCGGACAGCCCGGACGCGATCCGCGACTGCCCGATGAGCCGATCACAAGTCTCTTCGAGCATCGCTCTGGTGAGCCGATTACCGAGCTCGGGCGTTTGTTCGAGGATCCCGACAGGGTAGTGGAGTTCGTTGGCGTCTTGGCCATAGAGACACGGGCAAGACAGCTCCGCCTCGTCATGTTCCGCCTGACCGTCTTCGGGCAGCGCGAAGATGGCGCGAACCGGAAGATTGTCCGCCCCGGCAGTGTCCCGGATATGCGTGTAAGTCATCTTCATCTGCTGGCGAAGCAGGAATGTGCGGACTTCGTTGCTCATCGCGTCGCGATAGATTTCCTGGAAACGCCAGATCGCGAACATGCCTTCACTTCGCCATTCGAGCCGCACCGTCGGTGTCGCGAGGGGCTGGTAGCGCACCGCAAAATCAAAGAACTCGCGCATCGTCGGGGAGCACATGAGAGCGTAGCCATACATGCCATAAGCCGAGAGGTGCAGACGCGACCCGATCTCGAACGCCTCGGAGAATTGGGCACCCGCGGAGACGATGTTCTCGCATGCTACCAGATATTGTCCGATCGACGTCAGGGTATGCGGATCGCGGACCTCGGCGAGAGAGAGCCCGGTGCGATCCAGCACCGTCGCCGGCGTGATACCCCTGCCGGCGACGGCGTCGACGACGGTTGCGAGCTTGAAAGGCGCGAAAATCCGCTGGTTCAATGAGGGGAAGCCGGCACGGGTACCGCTGCCTACGCTTCCGCCCCGAACATCGCCGATGGCCATCACATCTCTCCCACGCGCTGTCCGCAAAAGACATATTGATGTCCGCCATGGCGCTTACAAACCTCCCTGGCAGACCATAAGCAGAGCATCAAGTCGGCAAAGTCCGGCCGCGGCAAAGCCGCATCCGAAGAGCAAGGGAGAGGACCATCATGTCGAACAACATCCTATTCATGGCCCGCCGCGCATGCCTGTTATCCGGATCCGCGATCGGAGCGGTGTGCCTTGTGCCGACCGCGGCGCAGGCCCAGTCGTCCGACGACGAGGTGCAGGCAAGCGCGGCCAGCGAGGCCGACACCGAAATCGTTGTGACCGGTACAAGCATCCGCGGTATCCCCCCTACAGGATCGGGCCTCATCGGCGTTACGCGCGAGGATGCGAAGCTGATCGGCGCCGCGAGCACGCCCGAACTGCTCGCAACCGTGCCACAGCTCAACAGCTTCAACACCGCGCCGCGCACCAGCAACGGCGGGCTCGGGTCGTTCGCGCCTGGCCTTCGCGGCCTGCCGTCCGCGGCCACCTTGCCGCTGATGAACGGGCACCGCCTGATCTCGGGGAGCACGCAGCAAACCAATCCCGACTATCCGTTTCTTCCCGAACTCGCGATCGAGCGGGTCGAAATCGTCGCGGACGGCGCGTCGGCCGTTTATGGCTCCGATGCGGTCGCGGGCGTCGTAAACTTCATCACGCGCAAGCGCGTCGCGGGGCTGGAGGCAAATGTTCGCTACGGCTTCGCGGATGATTATCACGCATTTAATGCGGGCGGCATTTTCGGCCATGACTGGGGAAGCGGCTCTCTCGTTGCCGCCTATCAATATTCTGAAAACAGCAACATCACGGGCGCCGATCGGCGTTACCGCTCGCTCGATTTCCGGGCCGCCGGCGGCGTCGATACGCGCTCGGCCGTTTGTCCGAACGCCAACGTCAACCTCTTTACGGGGACAATTTACGCGGCGCCCAGCCTGGCACCGGGACTCAACACCTGCGACCCTCGCGGGCCGGTCGACCTTGTGCCGGAAAACCGCACCCATGCCGCGTTCGTCTCGGCGCAGCAGGAGCTGTCGTCGGCAGTGACACTGTGGGCCGACCTTCTATATTCGGATCGCAGGGATGTTGTTCAGGCCGCGCTGCCGGGACAGACCTTTGTTCTTGTGACGGCCGCAAACCCCTTCTTCCAGGCGCCGCCCGGTACCGGAGCGACGTTCGAATTTGTCGACTTCCGGCCCGACAACCTGGTCGGCGCCGATCATTTCGACCAGATTTATCGCGTCCGGAGCGGCAATGCGACCGCGGGGATCGACGTCAAGCTGTCCGGCGATTTCAAGGCGAGCCTGTTCGGTACGTTCAACTGGTCGCGCAACGACACCTTCCAGCCGGGCATCAACACGACGGCCCTAACGGCAGCAGCTGCCGGCACGACGGCTGCGACGGCGCTCGACCCGTTCGGTACGCGTACCAATCCGGCGGTCGTCACCGCCATTCTCGACAATCCGACCGATTTCACCAACCGCCAACGCACCCGGATCGGCGCGGTAAAAATCGACGGCCCGCTCGCCAATCTGCCGGGCGGGGATCTCAAGGTCGCGCTTGGCGCCGAATATCGCCGCGAAACCTACATGCAGCGGGGATCGAGCGGCGGCATCGGCTTTCCCGAAGATCTGAGCCGCAACATCGCGTCGGTCTATGGCGAGCTGTTCGTGCCGATCGTCGGTGAAGGCAATGCAGGGCCGATGGCGCATAGCCTCGCCCTGTCGCTTTCCGGGCGCTATGATCATTACAGCGACTTCGGCTCGACGACCAACCCGAAGGTCGGCATCACCTGGGAGCCCCTCGAAGGCATTAATTTGCGCGCGAGCTACGGCCGCTCGTTCCGGGCGCCCGGCCTTCGCGATCTCGGCTCGACCGTCGGTTCCTATTATGCCGCGGCCGCGCTGGTCGACGCCTTCGGCGTGCGCGACCCCTTGCGTGGGGCAACTCAGGTCAACACGATACTGCTCTTCGGCGGCAATCAGAATCTGAAGCCGGAAAAAGCGCGGACCTTTTCGTTCGGGGTCGACCTGAAGCCAGCCTTTGCCCCAGGCTTCACCGCCGGCGCAACCTTCTACGACATCAAGTATCGCGATGTCATCGGTACGCCGTCGGGCCTCGGCGCCCTTGTATTCACCGATCCCACTTTCTCATCGCTCGTCATCCGCAATCCCAGCGCTGCGCAAGTGACGTCGGCGATCAACAATACCGTGCCCTTCTTCTATACCTTCTCGGCGGTGCCGACGATCGGCAATATATTGGACCTGCGCCAGGGCAATTTCGGCATCCGCAAGACGAACGGCATCGATTTCGACGTGCGCTATCGGCATACGGCGGACTTCGGGACGATCTTCGGCGGGATCGCCGGCAATTATATCCTTAAATATCGTACCCAATTGTCGCCGACCTCGGCGGTCAGCAATTCGCTCGATGCCGGGATTCCCCGGACGACCCTCCGCACCACGCTTGGGTTCACGGCCGGGCCGGTGACGATCGTCAATTTCGTCAATCATCGCAGCGGTATCACGGCTTCTTTCGCAACTCCGACCGGCTCAAGCCTCTATCAGTCCAAAGGCTATACGACGGCGGACCTGCGCCTTTCGGTCAAGCTGCCTGACACGGGCTTCATGAAGGGAACCGAGATCGGCCTGCAGATCAATGACCTGTTCGACAAGACGCCGCCCTATTTTCCGGGGACCGACGGCATCGGCGGGACCTACAATGCGATCGGGCGCTACGCTGCGATGAGCTTGCGGACCGCCTTCTGAGCTTTGTCGGGCGGCGCACCTCGTCGGGGTCGCCGCCTGGCCTTCTTCGGCTCAGCCCAGAGGGGGCAGCGACGCCGGACCAAAGCCGAGATCCTTCCCGCCATTTCAACAAGGCCCTCCCAGTCGATGAATCTTTCCAGCAACAGCGCAGATGTTTCGGCCCCGGTTCCGCAGATGCGCCTGTACTCAGAATGGCTCAAGGCGACGCAGGGCCTCGAGTTCGCCAGCTTCGAGGATTTGCGGCGCTGGTCGGTGAATGACCTCGATGCCTTCTGGCGTAGCATCTGGGACTTTGAGGAAATCGAATCTCCGACGCCGTTCGACGCGGTTCTGAACGACGACGCCATGCCGCAGACGCGCTGGTTCGGCGGCGCCCACGTCAATTATGCGCGGCATGTGTTTCGGCATGCGGCGGCGGCCGAGGAAGCGGGTCAGCCGGCCATCGTCGCCATGAACGAGCACGGTCACACCGTTGAACTGCGCTGGGCAGAGCTTCGTCGGCAGGCGGCGTCGCTGGCACTTGAGCTGCGCCGGAACGGGATCGGGAAGGGGGATCGTGTCGCGGCTTACCTGCCCAACATTCCGGCTGCGGTGGTGGGCCTGCTCGCCTCCGCGAGCCTCGGCGCAATCTGGACGCTCTGTTCACCCGACATGGGAACGAGCGCGGTGCTTGACCGGCTTCGGCAGACAAAGCCCAAGGCCCTGATTGCGGTCGACGGCGTCCTTTATGCGGGCAAGGCGATGGACCGGAGCGCCGCCGTCGCCGAAATATGTGCTGCGTTGCCGTGCATCCAGCGATTGTTCCTTGTCACTAGCGGGCATGGCGCGTCCGCCGTGCCCGGCGCGCTCGACTTCGCCGAGGCGGTCGGCCGCGCTGATGCCGCGGTGGCCGCGTTTGAACCCGAGTGGCTGCCCTTCGATCATCCGCTTTGGATTCTCTACTCGAGCGGGACGACCGGGCTTCCCAAGGCGATCGTGCACGGGCACGGCGGTGTGCTGCTCGCGACCGCCGCGGGGCGGCTCCATTTCGATCTCGGGCCGAGCTATTCCGCGAATAATTTCGGTGATCGCTTTCACTGGTTCAGCGCCACCGGCTGGGTCATGTGGAATATCCAGGTCGGCGGGCTACTGAGCGGCACGACCATCTGTCTCTTCGATGGGTCGCCGAGCGGCACGAAGGCCAATCCCGACTGGAGCCGTCTCTGGAAGTTTGCCGCGCGCACCCGCGTCACCTGGTTCGGTGCCGGCGCGGCCTTTTTTGCGAGCTGCCGAAAGGCGGGGCTCGATCTGGCGGGTCTCGGAGGGCTCGAAGCCATCCGTGCGCTCGGCAGCACCGGTTCGCCGCTTCCACCCGATGTACAGCGCTGGGGTTCGGCCCAGTTCGAAGCTGCCGGGCGGCCCGACATCTGGTGGTGCAATGTCAGCGGGGGAACCGAAATTGCCGCTGCCTTCATGGCCGGCAATCCCGAATTGCCCGACACGCCGGGCCGGCTGCAATGTCGCCATCTCGGCGCTGCCATCGAGGCGTGGGACGAGAACGGCCAGCCCGTGATCGAAGAGGTCGGCGAGCTTGTTTGTACGCGGCCTTTCCCCAGTATGCCGCTCTACTTCTGGGGCGACGACGAGGGAAACCGCTACCGGGAAGCCTATTTCTCCGAATGGCCGGGTATCTGGCGCCACGGCGACTGGCTGACCGTTGGAGCCGATGGCAGCTGCACGATCTCGGGGCGCAGCGACGCGACGATCAACCGTCATGGGCTGCGCATGGGCACGGCCGAAATCTATGCGGCGGTCGAGGGTCTGCCGGGCGTCGTCGACACGATGGTCATCGACGTTGAAGACGGCCACGGCGGCAGCGAGCTGATCATGTTCGTCGTCCCCGATGAAGGGCAGGACCTTCCAGCCGCGACCGAAGTGGCGATCGCGTCCGCGATCCGCAACAGCCTCTCGCCGCGCTTCGTGCCCGATCGTCTCATCGCGGCACCCGCGATTCCCCTCACATTATCGGGCAAAAAGCAGGAACTGCCCATCAAGCGGCTGTTTTCAGGCTGGCCGGCAGCCAAGGTGATCAATGCCGACGCGACCGCGGCGCCTGAAATTCTGCCCTGGTATATCGACCAGGCCCGGCGCTGGCAGCGGACGGGAGATGCGGCATGAAGGTCGGGGTCGTCGGAGCAGGGCTGATGGGCGCGGAAATCGCGCTCGTCTTCGCATTGGCGGGGCATGATGTCCTGTTGAACGATTTGTCCCGGGAGGCCCTCGATCGCGCGATGGTGCGGCTCGGCGGCCTCGTCGAGAAGGGCATATCGCGGCAGATCTATGAAGCTGGCCATGCGCGGGGCGCGCTGACGCGCATCCGGCCGACCAAGGATATTGCCGACCTCGCCGATCGCGACATCGTCACCGAGGCCGTGTTCGAGGCGCTTGATGCCAAGGTCTCCGTCCTGAAGGCGCTCGACGCGCTTTGCACGCCGCATTGTATCCTCGCGTCGAACACGTCGACGCTGCCCATATCGACGCTTGCCGCTGCGTTGCAACCCGAGCGCCGCGCGCGCTTTCTCGGCACCCATTATTTCTCGCCGGTATCGCGCATGCAACTCGTCGAGATCATCCCGGCATTCGCTACCGACCGCGCGACCGTCGATCAGGTTTCCGCGTGGATGGAGAGTGTCGGCAAACAGCCGGTCGAAATCAAGGATGTCGCCGGCTTTGCCGTCAATCGCATGCTCCACGCCTTTCTCATCGAAGCGATCCGTCTCGTGGAAGAGGGGGTGGCGACGCCCGCCGATCTCGATACGGCGTGCCGTCTCGGGCTCGGACATCCGATCGGGCCTTTCGCGATGATGGACCTCGTCACGTCCGACCTCTGCGTGCAGGTGCAGGATATCTTGCATCACGCCTATGGCGAGCGGTTCAGAGCGCCCGCACTGCTCAGGCAGCGCGTCGCGGCAGGACTGGGCGGCGGCAAGGGGCGCCCAGGATGGGTGCAGAACGGATAAAGAGCAGCGACGGGAGAAGCCTTATGGACAGCTTGAAATATCAGGGTGGGTCGGCACTCTCTTCGCCCCGCAAGGCGGGCAGCCGCGGGCTGGTGCTCGGCATGCTTTGCTTCGTCTATGTGCTGAACTTCCTCGACCGGCAGCTCGTGTCGATCCTCGCAAAGCCGATCCAGGACAGTCTCCAGATCAGCGACAGCCAGCTCGGCCGGATCACGGGTTTCTATTTCGCGCTCTTCTATTGCTTCATTGCCATCCCGGTCGGCTGGCTCGCGGACCGCACGAACCGGGTGAAGGTGCTCTCGATCGCGTGCGGCCTGTGGAGCGCCGCGACCGCCGCGTGCGGCATGGCCGCAAATTACGGACAACTCGTCGTCGCCCGCATGGCGGTCGGCGTCGGGGAGGCGGGCGGGGTTCCGCCCTCCTATGCGATCATTTCGGATACCTATCCCCGCGAGCAGCGCGGCACCGCCATGGGCATCTTCAATCTCGGGCCGCCGCTGGGTTCGGCGCTCGGCGTCGCCTTCGGCGCATCGCTGGCGGCCGCCTATGATTGGCGCATACCCTTCTATGTGGTGGGCGCGATCGGCGTGCTCACCGCCATCATCGTCTATCTGGTCATTCCCGAACCCGAACGGGGCCGCTTTGACCCGCCGCCGGCGCCGAGTGCAACTGCCGCGCCCGCGCAAAGCTTCGGATCGGCAATCCGTGCCTTCTTCGGGAACCGCGTCCTGGCGGTCGCGGCGCTGGCGAGCGGCGCTGCCAATTTCATCACCTACGGTCTCAGCAATTTCGCGACCCTCTTCCTGATGCGCGAAAAGGGCATGACGCTCGAGGATGTCGCGATCTGGTATGCGCTGGCTGTCGGGCTCGGAATGGGCGCCGGCATCTTCGTCGCCGGCCGTCTGATTGACCGCTTCGCGGTGAAGAACAAGGCGGCCTATGCCACTATTCCAGCGCTCTCGCTGCTCCTCGCCTTGCCCTTCTTTCTCGGCTTCGCGGCTGCCGATCGCTGGGAGACCGCGCTCGCGCTGCTGTTCGTGCCGCTCTTTCTCAACTCCTTCTTTCTTCCCGCGACCGTCACCTTCGTCCAGGGCGAAGTCGATCCGGGCGCGCGGGTGATTTCGGGCGCGCTGCTGCTGCTCGTGATGAACCTGATTGGCCTTGGCTTCGGACCGACCTTCGTTGGTATGGCAAGCGACTATTTCCGCCCCGACCATGGTGAGCATGCGCTGCGGATGGCCTATTATGCGCTGGCGCCGATGTATCTTGTCGCCGCGCTGCTCTTTGCCTGGCTCGCGCAGCTGATCCGCAAATCGGAAACCGGCGGCGCTGCAGCATGAAATATAGGAGACATCCATGAAGCCGATATCTGGCATCGCGTTGCTCGCGGGCTTCGCGGCAGGTTAGCTGCTGCCGATGAGCGCCGCGGCAAAAGCGCCGGCTTCCAAAGTCGTCTCCCCGATAGGGGCGCCGGCGGAGCGCTGCGCCAGCCTCGCGGGCCTCAAGCTTGCCGACACCAGTATAACGAGCGCGGTCCTCGTGCCGGGTAAAGATGCGGAGACGTCGATCGCCGGCAATGCGGTAGGATATCGCAGCTTCTGCCGCGTTGTCGCGCATGTCCACTCAGCGCCCGGGTCCGATATCGGCGTCGAGATCTGGTTGCCGGTGGAGGGATGGGCGGGCGTCTTCCACGGCAATGGCAACGGAGGCTTCGCCGGCATTCTCGCGGGCGGCTATTCGGGGATGGCGGATGGCCTTCGGCGCGGCTTTGCGACCGCGACGACCGACGCCGGTACGGCGCCGGCGACGCCGCTCGAGGGCGATGCGCTTATCGGGCAGGACCGCAAATGGCGCGACTGGGGACGGCTCTCGACCCATGTGATGACGACCACCGGCAAGGCAATCACCAAGGCCTTCTATGGCCAGCCGGCAAAGCGCTCCTATTACACCGGCTGCTCGACCGGGGGTCAGCAGGGGCTCATCGAGTCACTCTATTATCCTGACGACTATGACGGGATTCTCGTTGGCGCGCCGGTCATCAATCGAACCTGGGGCCACGCCGCCGTCTTGTGGGATTATGCCGCCGCGCATCGCACGCCGGGCAGCCTCCTGTCGGACGCCAAGCTCAGGCTGCTCAACCGCGTCGCTGTCGCAACCTGCTGGAAACAGGGGCACGGCCTTGCCGGCGACCGGTTCGTCTCGGATCCGATGAGCTGTACGTTCGATCCTGCTGTCTTGGCCTGCAAGGGCGCGGCAACCGATGCCTGTCTCACGCCGGATGAAGTAGCGACCGCCAGCGCTTTCTATTCGGGGCCGACGACCGCGGGAGGCAAGGCAAGTTATTTCGGCTGGCTGCCGGGAAGCGAGATGCCCGATACCTTCGGCTGGGCCTTCCTTCAGAAGCCGATCAAGGATGAGCCGCCGTTCGGCGCCCTGTTCAAATGGGTGTTCGGCGCAGACTGGGACTGGAAGAGTTTCGACGTCGACCGCGACATGCCGCATGTCGATCAGCGTTTGGACGCGATCGTCAATGATGCCACGCGCGGCAGTCTCAAGGCCTTCGCCGCCCGCGGCGGCAAGCTGATCATCTATCATGGGCTCGCCGACACGCTCGTCGCGCCGGGGCAGTCGGTCGCCTTCTACGATCGGCATGCGAAGAATTTCGGCGGAGTGGACAAGCTCGCGCAGAGCGCGCGCCTGTTCCTCGCGCCCGGTATGATGCATTGCGGCGGCGGCGCAGGCCCCGATGCGTTCAACGGGACACTCGGCATTCCGCCGCAGCCGCCCAGCTACGATGCGAAGCATGACATTTTCTCGGCGCTGATCGATTGGACCGATGGCGGTAAGGCACCCGAGAGCATCATCGCGACCAAGTTCGCGAGCGACGATGCCGCAAAGGTGGAAATGCAGCGGCCGCTCTGCGCCTATCCCAAGAAGCCTGTCTACCGCGGCTGGGGCTCCACCGCGTCCGCGAACAGTTTCAGCTGCGCTGCACCCGGCGCACGGTGAGGGGTGGATGCTGAACCGCAGGGAATTTTCGGGCCTTGCGGTCGCCGGCGCCGCTGCCTCGGTTGCCCTGCCAGCGTCCGCTTCCAGGCCGTCGGAAGAAGGCACGATCAAGTTCCATGATTTGGCCTCGTCCAACGTGCCGGGCGACGTCGGTGTCGCGATCTACGAGCCGCCCGGCTATGACCCGGCGCGCGCGGAGGCCTATCCGCTGCTGCTCTGGCTCCACGGCGGGAATGGCAGCGAGAAGGATCTGCTCTTCTTCAAGAGCGTCTTCGACCGCGAAATTGCATCAGGCCGCGTCCCGCCGCTTGTCATCGCGACGCCGAGCGGACGCCGCTCGCTTTATATGGACTATCTCGACGGGAGCGAGCGTTGGGAAAGCTATATCCTGTCCGATGTTCTGCCCCTCGTTCGCCGCTTGGCACATGTCGGGACGTCACGCGAGCGGACCTTCATTGGAGGCGTGTCGATGGGCGGCCTCGGCAGCCTGCGGATGGCGTTCAAGCATCCCTCACTGTTCGGAGGCGTGATCGCGCTCGAACCTGCGATCGAGGCGACGTTCAAATGGGGAGGGGCAGGGGCCCGGACGCGCTTTTGGCGGCCCGAGCGCGCGCTCCATCCGATGTTCGGCAATCCCGTCGATCCGGACTATTGGGCCGCCAATAATCCCGCGACGATTGCGAAGGTGGCGCCCGAACGGTTGCTTGATCTTCGCATCTATCTTGAGGTCGGCGATCAAGACGCCCTCTATCTCTACGAAGGCGCGGAATATCTGCACCGGATCCTGTTCGACGCCGGGATCGCGCACGAATATCGACTGGTGCATGGCGCCGATCACGTCGGTCCGTCGCTGCTCCCGCGCATGGCTGATGCACTCGGTTTCCTTGGACGACAGGTGTCAGCGCCCGGGTGGATCGACCAGAGCGTCGTCGACTTTCGCGGCGCAATGGATGAGCGCAAACATGCTTCCGGGATGGACGTCGAGAAGCTCGATCCTCGCCGGTTGAGGCTCAGATAGGCCTCTCCCCGGGAACGTCTTCCTCGTGGCTCGCCTATGGCTCTCCAAGCGTAACAAAGGAGATGTTCACAGCCGTGACGCAACGGGAGCGGGCGACGGCCAGTCCCGATTGGCTTTCCTGCGATGCGCGGCGGCGATCGCCGCCGCGCGCCTCATTTATCGACAGCGGACGTTGCTACGGTCGATCGCACGGCCAGCAGCGCCGCCGGCAACCGCGCCGAGCACGGTCCCAAGCGTTTCTGAACGCCCTTCGGCGATCACATTACCCAGCACGCCTCCCACCGCGGCACCGACGATCAGGCCGGTCGACCCATCATTGCGGCGGCAATAATATTGGCCATTGCGTCCGCGATAGACGCGGTCATTGTCCGACAGTCGACGTTCGCGATAGCGACGGTCGGAACGATAGTAATTGTCGGCATAATAGCCGCCATAGCGCGGATCCGGACGATCCCAGTCATAGCGTCCATATTGGTCATAATAGGCGCTGTCGTAGTAACCGTAGCCGCCATCATCGTAGCGCGAATATCCTGATCCGGTCGAGGCGCAGGCGGCAACCAAGGCGGTGGCCGCCAAGAGCGGGATCATTATGAGCTTTTTCATTGGCATCACTCCATAAGGTGCGCTGCCGGGGCGAGGGGGCGTCGGCTAGCGTCGAACCCCTCCACCCTTATTAGATGCCTGAAACGTCTGTGAGTTCCCCCGCCGCAAAGCGTGAACACCGGTTCGGTGAAGGGCCCGTCCGCTTTGCGGACGGGCCTCTCGGTCAGTCGATCTTGGGACTGACCACACCGGTCGTATAGCGCAGATTATTCTGCACATGTTTGACCCCGGTGACGTCGTCAGCCAAATCTTCGGCGCGGCGCTTCGAGCGCCGATCCTCGACCGTGCCCGACAGCGTGACCTCTCCATCGGCGACGCTCACCTCGATCTCTGACGCGTCAATCCAGACGTCTTCGGTGAGCCGGTCGTTGACATCTTCGCGGATGCGCTCATCGGACCGGACGTAGCTTTTGGGTCCGCGGCCGCGATGGTCGAGTTCGCGGCGGCGGCGCGCCTCGCGATCCCCGAACCAGGAAAGCACTTCGTCGCCGGCGCGATCGAAAAAGCCGCGCTCGTCGGGATCATAATCCGGGCGGCGCGTCTGAGGGTAGTTGCCATAGGGCGAATAGCCTTGGACCGGAAGGTAGCCGAATTCGCTAGGCCAGTAGCTGCGACCCCGCGAGCGGTCTTCGCCGCGCGCCTCGGCCGCTGCATCATAATAGGATTCGCGGCCAGCTGCCGTCCGCTCGTACCGCGGCCAGTTTGAGCGCTCGGCACGGCGGGCCGAGCGGCGGTAGTCTCCGCTTCGCTCATCCTCCCAATTGTCGCGGCGATACGCCTGTTCGCGGTAGTCGCCGCGCGGACGGCGATGCTCGCGCGCCTCTTCGTCGATCGCGACGTAGCCCCGCGACGCATCTTCTGCGCGGCCGCGGTTGTAACGGCCCGTTGAAGTCTCGGTGTCGGGGCTGCGGTTGTCGCTATAATCCCACAAGGGCGTGCGGTCGTCGAACCTGTCCATGATCCATCTCCATTTTTGAGGCGGCGGGCAGGTTGCCGGAGGGGTGCGACAACCCCCGTCCCACCCAAGCGACGCGCGGGGACGATGGCAAGTTCCTGTGATCGGAGCGATATGTCGCAAATCTTTACCGGTGTGACGGCGCCGCTGTACCGACGGGCTTAGCCGTTGACGATCGTTCCGCCATTGGGGTGAAGAACCTGGCCCGACATATAGCTGCTGTCGTCGCACGCGAGGAAGAGGAAGCAGGACGCCACCTCATTGGGTTCGCCGGGCCGCTTCATCGGCGTCGTTTCGCCGAAGGTTTCGACTTTCTTCGCGGGAGCGCCGCCCCGCGGGTTGAGCGGGGTCCAGATCGGCCCCGGCGCGACCGCATTGACGCGAATACCCTTTTCGATGAGATTTTCGCTGAGCGAGCGGGTGAACGCGGTGATCGCGCCTTTGGTCGCGCTATAATCGAGGAGGCCGCCGCTGCCCTGATACATGGTGACGCTCGTGCAATTGACGATGGCGGCGCCTTTCTTGAGATGCGGGAGCGCCGCCTGGACGAGATAGAACATGCCGAAGATGTTGGTCGCGAATGTGCGCTGAAGCTGGTCGGGCGAAATATCGCGAATATCTTCGGCCGGGTGCTGCTCGCCGGCGTTGTTCACGAGGATGTCGAGGCGGCCGAACTTCGCAATGGTCTTCTCGACGATCGTCTTGCCCGCGCTCGCCTTGCCGACATCGGCTTTGATTACGATCGCCTGCCGTCCCTCGTTCGATATGATCCTGGCCGTATCTTCGGCGTCGCTCTTGTTGCTGTGATAAATGATTGCGATGTCGGCTCCCTCGCGCGCGAACAGGGCACAAATGGCGCGTCCGATGCCGCTATCGCCGCCCGTCACGATCGCGACCTTGCCTTTCAGGCGATCGGAACCCGCAAAACGCGGTTCCCATTTGGGTGCGCGCTCAAGGTCCGCCTCCTTGTCTTTCATCGGGGTGACAATAGTCCCGCCGCTGCCGACCTCTTTGCGAAGCTGAGCTGCTGCGGCGCGCTTGCCGCGCTTTTCGGAAGGGGTTTCGCCGATTTTCCCGGCTTTCGGTTGGCGCGTCATTGGGCTTCTCTGTAAGTTTCGGACGATTGTCTCGATAGGTGCCGGCGCTTGAAGACATGCGTCGACCTGCAACTGGGCATCGCGCAACGCGCCGGGTTGGACCCCGCTGCGAGAGCACCGAGACTGCGGGGTCAAATCACGAAACAACCGGCGGACAGCATTGTTCCGATACCAGCTCGCCACTGGCATACCCGCCAGCCTGCTCGGGATGTCGGTGTGGTAGGTGACAGCGATGCCGGTGATGCCGCCATGCGTTGGCGCAGCCTCCACAAGCCGGTAACCGGGATTTTCAGATTGGAAGGAAGGCTCGCCCGCCAGCGGGGGGGGGGATGTGATCGGGCGAGCCTATGGAGCTAATCGCCCAGCGCGCCTGAAAGTTCCCCGACAAACAGAAAGGGCCCTGCCTCCCGACAGAGCCCTTCCACCTGTTGCAAAGCATTAGGTGCCCCTTCACCTCCTGGGTCGCTCGAAGGTGTCAGAAGGCCTGCATCGGGTTAATCATGCCGATTCGCCACAACCTAGGTTAAATTGGCCTCATCGGTGGTTGCACGAGATATCTGCCGGCAGGATTGCCGTGAACGTCCAGCGCGGACGATTATCCGGCTCGGCGCATGAACGTCGTGAATATCGTCCGATCCATCTGGTAAGTGCACGCGCTGCCGACGATGGACAAGCGGCAGGACGGCTTCGACATGCTCAGCCGTCGTTTCTGTGCAGATAAAGGTCATTAAATTCGGCAATGCGCTTGAGCGTGGGAAGGCTGCCGATGGTGAGGCGCCGTGACACCCGCTTCACCGCGCCTTCCCGCTCGAGAACCTTGATCGTACGGTTCACATGAACCGGCGTCAGGCCGAGCAGGTCGGCAAGCTGCTCCTGCGTCAGGGGCAGTTCCAAGCCCGCGATTTGCTCGCCGGCGATCCGGGTGATGCGATGATTGAGTTCGCAGAGCAGGTGGGCGAGACGCGCCAGCGCATTGCGGCGACCGATGTTGAGCAGCCATTCGCGCCCGATCGACGCTTCAACGAGGATGTCGACAAGAACCGCGCGCGCCAGCGCGGGGCGCGGCGCTACAATTGCTTCGAGTTCCTTCAGCGGAAAAACCGCAAGCTCCACCTCCGTAAGCGCCTGCAGACTGTGATCGGTCACCTCAAGATAGAGCGACTGGAAATCCAACGCGTCCCCGGGAATTTTCAGAGCGACGATCTGGCGACCCCCATCGGCGGCGGTCTTGTGCCGGTAGGCAAAGCCGGAGAGAAGGATGGGACAGACCCGCGCCTGCTCGCCTTCGCGAAAGATATGGTCGTTCGGCCCGAGCCGGCGAACCATGTAGGGAAGGTCGAGAATAGCTTTCTGATCGGCCGCCGAAATACGGCTGTGGCTCAGCAGCTTTCGAATGAAAATGCCTAGCCGCTCACGCGCCGCGCCATGCCCCGTGTCGCCCATCCAGCGCGGCATGATGGCAAGATCTCTTTTCATTTTTCCCCCTCAGGAACGGCGTGTCGCGATCCTATGGAGTACAGCGGCCCGCTCGCCGTGTTCCTGCGCGACAGAATTTGCTGCGGTGGTACCAGCGACCGATCCTCCGTCAATCTTATCTTCCCGATATCGGGCTCGAACGGGTTCGAACGAACAGTCTCGGTGCCTCTCGCCCTGCACAAGCACAAGCCGAATGACGCAGTTCGGCGGCGAGACAGGCTTGAAGCCGCCCCGCAACCAGCCGGGTAACCACTAGCGCAGATCGGTGGGCATGGGGAATCCGCCAGAGAATGACATAGGTTAAGAAGTTTGCCGACTTTCCGCGGCCAAGGTTTTACGCCTCGCTAAGATATTGGAATTAGCAAAGCATTCGAGGGACCCGGGAATGTTATTATGCTGCGGGTCTACGCCTGTCTGACGTCCGAACATGATCCTTCGATGCTGTTTCTTGCGGCAGCGATCTGTGTCGTGTCCTGCCTCACGGCGTCGCTCCTTGCCGTTCAGGTTCGGGATATGGGCGCGCCGCGGCGGCGATGGTGGATCGCGCTGCTGGCCGGGGTCACCGGCACAGGCATCTGGGCCACGCATTTCGTTGCGATGCTCGCCTATCGGCCAGGCGTGCCGACTGTCTTTCTTGCCTTGCCTACGCTTGCCTCCATGGGGATCGCGATCGCGGCGACATGGGCCGCCTGGACGACGCTGCTAGGCACGCGCCGGCGGCGATATCTTCTCGCAGGCGCCGGCTTTGGTTTCGGAATTCTGGCCATGCATTTTACCGGCATGGCAGCGCTGAAGACGGTCGGTCGGCTTGAGTATGATTGGGATTTGACCAGCGGAGCGGCGACCGTCGGACTTTTTCTGTCCGCCGCCGCCAGCCGTCTTTTTCTCGGCGACCGAGCCATTCGCGCCTATGCTGCGGGCCTATTGCTCGCAGCCGCGATATGCGTCCTGCACTTCGGGTCCATGGCGGCCGTTACGATCCGGGTCGATCCGGCTGTAGCGCTGCCGCCGGCTTCGATGGATGCGGAGCTGTTGACCGTCATCGTGGCAATGGGCGTCGTCGCCCTGATGGGCATCGTTCTTGCAACCGCGATCTACGAGGCGCGCGGCGTTCGGTCGGCGGCCGAAGAGACCGGGCGCCTCAAAAATTTCACCCAGAGCGCGCTCGAGGGACTTGCGATCCTCGAAGGGGACCGGATCGTCGATGCAAATGAGACCTTTTGGTGCATTGCAGGCTATGATCCCACAAATCCGCCCGCCCACCTTCCAGTATCGGCCGTGCTTCCCGAGCATGCGCAAAGGCCGAGCCGCGCGTTGGGACCGGCCTTCTTCGAGGCTCGGCTCCTCGGGACGGACGGCAGCTTTCTGGAAGTCGAAACCGCTGTTCGAAAGCTTGCGATCGGCGGCGCCGCGCGGGAAGCCGTCATAGTTCGCGACATCAGCGAGCGGAAAGCCGCAGCGGCGCGTATCGCGCATATGGCTGCGCATGATCCCCTGACCGGAGCGGGTAACCGGATCGCTTTCAATCAGACGCTCGAGGCGGCGCTTCGCGCTGCCGGTGACGCGGCCCAGGTCGCCATGCTCTGTCTCGACCTCGACCGCTTCAAGGCGGTCAACGACCTTCACGGGCACCCCGTCGGCGACGCCGCGCTCGTCGAGGCGGCCCGGCGCATCCAGCGCTGCCTCGGCGAGGATGATTTCCTCGCCCGTCTGGGCGGCGACGAATTTGCCGTGGTGCAACGCCGTGGCCAGCAACCGGCCGCGGCGGGTCAACTCGCGGCGAAGATCATCGAGGCGATGGACGCGCCGGTTTCCGTCGGCGACCTCGCAATCCATCTCGGTGCGAGTATCGGCATCGCGCTCTGCCCGACCAACGCGCTTGATGCCGAGGAGCTTCACACAAAAGCCGATCTCGCACTCTACCGGGCGAAGTCCGAAGGACGTGGCATCTTTCGCTTTTTCGATGGCGCAATGGACGAGCAGCTTTTGCAGCGACGTCGCCTCGAAGCGGATCTCCGTACGGCGGTCGACGAGGATCAGCTGCATCTTCACTATCAGCCCTTCAGCTGCGTGGAGACCGGTGCGGTCACCGGCTTTGAGGCGCTGGTTCGCTGGTCTCATCCGGAACTGGGCGCGATATCTCCGAGTGAGTTTATCCCACTGGCGGAAGAAAATGGGCTCATTCCCCAAATTGGAGAGTTTGTTCTCGCCAAGGCTTGCGCCGAAGCCGCGCGATGGCCGAACGCGCTTCGTATTGCGGTCAACGTCTCGCCCGCGCAGCTCGTGCAGGGCGATCTGGTCGCGACGGTGCGAGACATTCTGGCGCGCACCGGTCTCGCGGCGGACCGGCTCGATCTTGAAGTTACCGAGGGGGTCCTGCTGCAAAGTTCGGCGAAGGCCATCGAGACTCTGCGCGCGCTGCAAGCGCTCGGGCTCAGCATCGCGCTCGACGACTTCGGAACGGGTTATTCGGCTCTCGGCTATTTTCGAACTTTCCCGTTCGACAAGGTGAAGATCGACCGATCCTTCGTCGCGGGTCTTCCCGAAAGCCGCGAAGCGCGTGCCATCGTCAAGGCAATCATCGGTCTGGGCCGGGGTCTGGATATGTCGATCATCGCCGAAGGCGTCGAAACGCGAGACCAGCTCGCGCTGTTGCAAGCCGAGGGATGTCACAAGGTCCAAGGATATCTCGTGGGCCGACCAGGTCCCATCGAAAAGTTCGAGCATCTGTTGAACGGACAGGGACATGTCAGCCATCCCTGTCCGACACGCTGCGATACTTGCGGCCGGAAGGAAAGCCGCAAGCTGCGGCGAGCCAGGCTTCACACAGTATGACCGCAAGGGACGAAAACATGCGGGGAGGAGACCTCACCGCCGCGCATAAGCTGTTGCAAACACCGCCGCATATGCAAAGATTCGGCGGAGACGCCCTCCTGTGGGGATTGCATTCCTTGGCCGATATTTTCCGGCATTTGCGTCCAACGCCTTTCTTTACGCGTGTCGCAGTGCCTTCGCTGCTCGCGCTTGCATTTGTCGCAAGCGCTCTGGCCGGAGTGGCGCTGTTTGCCGCCGATCAGGCCAATCAGCTTTCCGGCCATCGGCAAGAGATGCTGATCCGCGCCAGCATTAAGGAGCGCGAGGCTCGCATTGGCTATGAGCAGGAGAGCATCACCGTCTGGAATGAGTCGCTGAAGCAGGCCTCTGCTGCCGCGCCGGACCTCATCTGGTTCGACGATAATCTCGGCATTTGGCTCCACGACTATTACGGCCATGACGAGGCTTATGTGCTGCGGCCGGACGGGCGTCCCTTTTACGCGATGCGCGACGGCAAGCGAACCGAACCTTCCGACTATGATCTCCGACTGGGCCGTACCGTGCCTCCGCTTGTCGCAAAGCTGCGCGAGCATCTGCTTCGCGCTTCGAAGCGCGATATCGCGCCGCCGCAGCGCGTTGCGGGCGCGCGCATCGTCGCGGTGGTCGGAGGACATCCCGCCATCGTCAGCGTGAAGCCGATCACCAACGACGGCGGAGAAATCCCTTCGGTCGATGCCGCTCCGGTCCATGTCAGCATAAGGCGGCTCGACGGCAATTTCGCCGCCACGGTGGCGAAGGAATATGGTCTTCGTGAGGCGACTTTTGAACGGAAGATCAGCGGGGACGAGCGACGCTACATTGCGCTGAGCAGCGCGTCCGGCGGTCCGATCGGCTATTTCGCGTGGCGGCCTTTTCAGCCTGGTGCAATGGTGCTTGCGCGCGTGGCACCGTTCGCCGGCGCGGCATTTCTCGTCCTTTTCGGCATCGTCATCTGGTTGCTTCGACGTTTCAATCGTGCCCTCCTGGCCCAAAATGCGAGTGAAGCCCAAGCGCGGCATCTCGCTTTCCACGACGCGCTCACCGGGCTTCCCAATGCGGCTCAGTTCAAGGAGCGGCTGAGCGAGGCCCTTGCGGGTCAGGACCGCGCGGCGTCACCTCTGGCGCTTCTCCACCTTAAGGTCGATGGGATCGAGCAGATCATCGACGCATTTGGTCAGTCGGCCGGAGAGGCGCTGATCAGTGCCGTTGCCGAACGCCTCGCCGCGGCCGGCCGATCCGAAGATCTCATCGCCCATACCGGCGCGGCCGAATTTGCCATCCTGCAAGGTGGCGGGGAATGCGCAGCCGCGGCGGAAATTTTCTGCATGCGGATCGTCGAGGAGTTCGCTGAGCCTTTTCGACTTGGCGACCATATATCGAATGTCGACCTCGCGATCGGCATTGCGCTCGCGCCGCACCATGCAACGACCGCCATCGAGCTCGACCGCAGGGCACGCCTCGCGCTGCGTCACGCCGCGGCAACGCCAGGGACGCGCTATGCCATCTATGATGACGCAATGGACGGGGGTATCCGTGGCCGGTTGATGATCGAAAGCGACCTGCGCGACGCAATCTTGCGGCCCGAACAATTCGAGTTGCTCTATCAGCCATTGGTGTCGGCGTCTTCCGGGCACGTCATCGGCGCCGAAGCTCTCCTTCGCTGGCATCATCCGGAAAGGGGCAAGATATCGCCCACTATATTCATCCCTATCGCCGAGACCTCGGGGATCATCTTGAAACTGGGATCGATGGTGCTGAGGCGTGCGTGCGAAGATGCACGCCGGTGGAACTTGCCGATGGTAGCAGTGAACGTCTCTGCGCTGCAAATCCGCGATCCGCAATTCGCCAGCCAGACCCTTGCTATTCTCAAGGAGACGGGGCTGGCGCCGACGCAGCTTGAAATCGAGATCACAGAAACCACGCTTCTCGAGGACGATGCGGGTTGCCGCAAGTCCCTGGCAGCGCTCCGCGCCCAAGGCGTCAAGGTAGCGCTTGACGATTTTGGCACCGGCTACTCGTCTTTCAGCTATCTGCGAAAGTTCGATATCGACCGCATCAAGATCGATCGCAGCTTCGTCAGCGGCATCGACATGAGAGGGGATGGACGAGCCATCGTCAAGGCGATGATCGATCTGGCGAAGGCGAGCGCCCTCAAGGTCACCGCCGAAGGCGTCGAACGCGACAAGCAGCGACAAATTCTGGCTGAGCTTGGCTGCGACACACTACAGGGCTTTCACCTATTTCACCCGATGCCCGTCGCCGAAGTCGCGCAATTGGTCGATCAGGCCTCATTATCCGCGTCTTAGAGCCAGCGAAGTCGAATGTGCATTTCGGGTCGCAACGTGGCGCTCGCGCGGGCGAGCAAGGTGCTTCGCGAGATCATGGCCGACTTGTTCTCGCACGCGCTTCGTCTCAACGGTCGGCAGCGCTCCTCAAAAGCTGATCGTCGCGTTGAAGCTGTTGTAGATTGTGGTGCCGCCCTGTGGCGCATTAGGAGCGTCCTTGAGGAAGCGCCCCTTCGCAAGCAGCAGGCCGTCCCACTCGAGGCGCAGACGCTTCGGGATGAGCCAGTAGCGGAGGCGCGCTTCGATCTGGTGGCCGGCGAAGCGCCCCGAGTTGCCGGATGCGTCACGAACGCCGGTGGTTGAAAAGCTGTCGTAGCGCGAGGCAAGCCAGAGCGGGCGGTAGGCGGCGAAGGCGTCGAGCCTTTTGGTTGGCGACGCTTCGATCCGCAGGACCGGCGAGATCAGGTTTGTCCGACCGACGGCATTGTAGAGCCCCGCCGGAGCAAGCTCGCCGCGTCGCATCCCGAACAACGTGTCGAAGCGGGTAAATTTCGCACCCCGTCCGTCTCCGCTCGCATAGTCGACTTCTACTGCGACCCGCGGCGACCAAGGGTGTTTGAAGCTATGGCCTGCCTCCAGATGCGCGAACCAGGCAGAGACGTCGAGCCTGGCGGCGGTCGGCGCGAGCGACGCCCTGACCGATCCGGACTGATAAATGATCTCGCTTTCGAAGTCGGCGCGTCCGGGGGCGGGGTCGCGGGTGACGCGCAGACCGATCGTATCGAGCGAGCGGTCGCGCGTCGCGAGTTTCGGGGAGTCGCGCTCGCCGAGATGAAAATAGGAGAGCTCGACGGCACCGCGCTTCCCCGCGAGCTTCTTCGTGACGAGTCCGCCCCAAAGGACAAGGTCGAAATTCTCGCGATCGAATTTGACCCGGTTGTCGACGAGGTCGGGCCGATTGTCGGGAAGACGGATCTGCGGCAGCGTATAGATCAGCGTGGCGGAGAGGTCATTTGGCAGACCGAGATCGGCGCGGATGCCCGTGTAGCCGTTCGTCGTGTTGCGATAATCGTCGGCGGCGACGAGCCGGCGTGATCCGAGATTGAGCGTGAAGCGGCCAGCCTGGAGTCCCAGCTTCGTACCCGTTCCGAATGCGTCGGGCACCTCATAGCCGACATAAGCCTGCACGAGTTCGAGCGTGTTGACTTCCCCCGTCGTGATCGGCGTCCCCGCATCGCCGCCGTAGACGCGGCTGTCGTAGAGTTCGGCGCCAATCTTGAGCCGTCCGGTTCGATATTCGCCGGTGACGATCGTGCGGATATTGAAGAGATCGTCGGACTCGTTGAAGCCCGCGCGCGGCTGACCCTCGATCGTCTCGTAGCGCAGACGCGTATTGGCGCTGAGCGTCAGGCCGTCTTCGGCATAGGCAGGGGTGGAGACAAGCAGCAGGGTGGCAAAAGAAAAGCGCTTCAAGCAAACCTCCTCATCCCCGCGCGAGCAGGGACCAAAAGGCAACGCTTGAGCGCACGCTGCGCTTGTCCGGGAGGTTGCTTCGCCCCGGTCCGCATATCCTATTCTGCGACAATGCGGTTGGCAACGCTTGGCGGCTTATCATCGGACGAGGCTATCGGGCATAAGGTCGCGCGCGACGCGCGGATGCGGTGCCCGGGGTTTCATCAGCACGGCTTCACTCCTAGGGCGGGGACATGAGCAAGACGCAGCCTATCGCCCAGCGAGTCGAAGCCATGATACGGCGGATGGATGGGGCGCCAATATGCGATGAATGCATCACAGACAGGCTTGACCTGTCCTCTGTCGCCCAAGCGTCGGCCGCCACGCATGCGGCCAGCGGCGCCAACGGATTCGAGCGTGTCAGGGCGGTATGCAGTCTGTGCGGCAATACCGCCCTCGTGACCCGCCATAAGAGTTGAGCCGTTAAGGTCGACATTCCCCGCAGCGCGCAATCGGCCGCGACGCCGGCTTTTTGGCAACGGTCTCGCGCTTCAGCCGAAGTGAGCGCCGGTCAACCGCTCGGATTCGGCCCATAGTCGGCGCAAGGTTTCGGGATCTTGGGCGGGGGCGGGGACGCGCGCCTCGGCGGGATAGCCGCGTGTCTCGCCGAGCCTGTCGGGCCCATAATATCCGCCCGGCGTGGCTTCCGGCGCGGTTGCGGCGAACAGCGTCGGCAGCGCGCCTTGCCAGACCGGCTGGAACAGAAAACTGAGCAGTTTCCGCACGACGCCCGCAGCGCCCGCGCCGCCGGGCGTATTGAGCAGCAGGTTGGTGCGCGACACACCCGGATGTGCGGCAAGGCTGCTAATACCCCAATTGCCGGCATCGCTGCGTTTCTGCAATTCCAGCGCAAACATGAGGCAGGCGATCTTCGACTGGGCATAGGCCTTCATCGGCACATAGGCATCGGTGAAGTTGAGGTCGTCGAACTGAATGTCGCCCTGGCGCGCGGCGACGCTCGACAGCGTCACCACACGCGGGTCCTTGCCTCGCTTGAGAAGCGGCAGCAGCCCCGCGGTCAGGAGGAAGTGGCCAAGATAGTTGGTGCCGAACTGGAGCTCGAAGCCATCGACGGTCTCCATCCTTTTTGGCGGGTTCATCACCCCGGCGTTGTTGATCAGCCCATCAAGACTATCGCGTTCACGGGCAACCGTATCGCTGAAGCGCCGAACGGACGCGAGATCGGACAGGTCGAGCAGGGCAAAGCGCACCTTGGCTCCGGTCACCGCCGCCTTGATCCGCGCGATGGCTTTTGCGCCGCTTGCCGCGTTCCGGCCGGCGATGATTACCTCGGCGCCCGCTTTTGCGAGGGCGAGGGTATCCTCATATCCGAGCCCGCCAATCCCGGTCACCACGAAGACGCGTCCCGTTTGCGCCGGCATCTCGGCCGCCGTCCATCCAGCCATTTTGGGTCCTTCCAATAAATTGCACTCTGTGTAAGAATCTCGATAGATCGAATATAAAATTTCGCAAAGTGCAAAATTGCACTGGAGGCAATATTTTGAAAATGGCAGGAGGTGAGGTGCCTGGCAAAGGCCTGCGAGAGCGCAAGCGGCGCGAGACGCATTCACGGATTCAGGAAGCCGCGCGGAAGTTGTTCGTCGCGCGCGGCTATGACGGCACCACGCTCGAAGAGATCGCCGATGCCGCCAATCTCTCGCGCCGCACACTCTTTCATTACTTCCGCTCGAAGGACGACATCCTGATGTCGATGGCAGGCGGGATGGGGGACGCCCTCGTCCAGGGACTTGAAGCCCAGCCGCCCGGTAAATCGCCGCTCGCGACCATGATGGATGCGATGAAGGACATCGCCGCGGCGCAGCCCCATGACGAGCTGCTGATTTTTGACAGGGTGATGCGATCGAGCGAAGCGGTTCTCGCCCGCAAACGCGCCAATTACATGCTGTCCGAGGAGGTGCTGTTCGAGGCCATGCGGCTGCGATGGCCGGATCCGGCGGTGCGCGACGACTTGCGGCTAACCGCGAATATGGTCGTCAGCGTGGTTCGCCTGTCGCTCGAGCAGTTCAACCGGGAAGAGGGGAGTAGATCGCTGGTCGATGTCATGAACGACCTATTTTCGATCATGGCGCGGATGCTTCAAGAAACCAAGTCGTGACGCCGCCTCGGTGTGAGCCGTCCCCGGCTATTTGACGGCGTCCTGGGCCGCGTCACCGACCTGCTGCGCAGCGTCGCCCACCTTTTGCGCTGCCTCGGTGACTGCGCCGGTTTCTGCCTTTTGGTTGCCGAGGAACTGGAACGCTATAAATGCGGCAATGGCCAGCGCCACGATCACGAGCAGTGCCATGCCGATGCCGCCGCCGCTTTTTGCGCCGCGATCGACAACCGTCGTGGTATGCGTCGTGCCATCGGGTTCGCGGGTTGTATGAATTTCGTCAGCCATTTGAACCTCCTCTTCAAGATATCGCATAGGACGCCTTAGGTCGGCGAAGGTTCCTGTTATCGGGAGCAGTTGCTCATAGACCTTCGAACTTGGTTCCTTCCCGTGGGAGCAAATTGCGAGCTCAGTCGGGTCCGCGGCATTCTTCGATGATCGTCGTCATCGCCTCGGCCACATTCCGGCGTTCGTCGTGCGAAAGGCGAGGCGAAAGGATCAGATATTCCTGCTCGCGCTGGCCGACGAAGCTGAGGCGGCCGTCCGCATCGATCTCCACCGACCTGAACCGGCCCATCGAAATCATCCCGCCTGCGCCTTCCTCTCCGGACCAGTAAAGCATGCAGGGGCCGCGCCAATAATGCACCCGAAACGATCGGCTGGCGACGGACCGATATCCGGCATCGACATAGGATAGGAACGCACCTTGTTCGCCAAGATCGGAGATTTTGTCGCGCGCCTCCCAACCGCCTTCGCTGCCGATGGCGGGCGCGGCGCCAATGGCTGTGAAGGACAGCAAGGCTGTCAGCAAAATCCCGCGAAGCCCTGATGTTGGCAGCATGATCGTCTCCCCCGATATGCCGCTTGTCGCGAATGGCGGATCAACCGAGGATGAACGAACGGCGAGCGCAAATATCGACGGGTCGTGAGGCGTTTGAAATTACTCGGGCAAGCCCCGTCCTGCGGCGATTTGCCGATTGTTTTTCTCGCAGCCATGGCCGAGTACATGTCGCAGGACAGGGCAATGAAACAGGATAATGGGGGGGCGATGACGAGGATTGAAGCGCCGCAGCCGCGCACGCGACGGGCGGGCCCGACCGGGCGCGCAGCAAGGCGAGGCGGGGTAAAGTCAGCCCTTTCTGGCGCCGCACTCCTCCTCTTGTCGCTTGGTAGCCTGGAGGCCGGCGCGGCTTCGGTGCCTCCACCCCCTGCCGCTGGCGAGGCCGAAGGCGACGCGGGAACGGCGCGGCTCGCGGCGCAAGCCATCGACGCGGGTTATCCTGCCGAAGCGGCGGGCATCCTCGAAACGCTTGTCGCACCGCGTCATCATATGCTGTCGATCTTGCCCGAGTGGCATCGCGATCTGGCGCGCGCCTATGTCGCGCTCGGTCTGCTTGACGGGGCCGAGGGGCAGTATCGGCTCGCACTGGCTGGGGCGTCCGACGGCGAAGCCGGCGCGCTCGCCAAAGAGCTTGAAGCGGTTCTTGCGAAGGCGGGGACCGCCGACGCCGTGCCGGATACGCTCGGGCCGAACGGCGCCAAATATTTCGATCTTCGCTGGGTCGATCGCGGCAATGATAGGATCGATTTCGCTACCGCCTTCGCGCTGCCGCAAGATGACGCCGACGGCGCGGCCTATACCACGGCGACCTATCGCGCCGATTGCCTCGCGCTCAAGTCGCAGCTGCTCGGCGGCGCCGCCTTCTCGCGCACGGGCGAGAAACTGCACTCGTTCGAGGAAGGCGAGGCGGCCCGGCCGACCAACGATTTGGCGGACCATAGCCTTAGAATGATCTGTCGGCGCGATCCGAAGACCCGGGTGAAGCGACTTCCCGCGATCGATGGTCGCACGCTGACTGCGCGCTACCGGGAGCAGGGCGCACAGCGAACCGTCCCCCCGGCGCCGTCGGCGCAGGCCCGCGGCGCGTACGACGCGGCGTGCCGCGCGCATGTCGAAATGTTCGTGGGGGCGCTTGCCGCCGAGGGACAGGTGTCCGGACCGAGTTGGCAGGTTCGCGACTGGTGGGATATTCGCACCGAGGAGTTCTCCGCAGACCGTCTCGCTGCAGCCAAATCGGCGGCTGCAGCGCTGGCGAAAGCCGATCCGGGCTCGGCGCGCGCGTTCCAGAAAGCCTGCGTCCAGGAGGCGTTGGCGGGGGGAGCGGTGCCCGGGCTTTAGCCGCCTGCAGCAGTCAGGCGTCGGGGCAACGCGCTCATTTATACGCCGGAAGTGATGCGCGTCGGTGGATCGTAGCAGGGACGCGGCGCTGGCTGCCCGTCGGTAGTGCAGCCGAAAAGCTTCGCCAGCCGCCGGCCCTCGGCAATCTGCGACGTGTCGCCAGCTTTCACGGTCTCCGGTTTTACGGGGTGCGTCCGGCGTAGAAGATATTCCGACGCACCGAACAGCACGATCGTACAGCCAAGCCGATGACCATCAGAATCCCGACGGCGCGGGACAGAAGGGCGAGTTTGGTGCGCGCGCGAGGCGTGCTCCCCATGGTCGAACCCCGCACATCGCCATCGCTATGGCTGGACCGGGTCATCCTCAAGCGCCGAGCCGTGATCGGCCGGTTCAAGCCGGCGAGGCTGCCGGCGTCGCTGGGCGGAGCGGTACCGCGCGCCAACCCCACCAGAGCGCGGCCGCTGCGACGAGGGCCGCGCCCGCGGCATGTATCGGGGGCGAGATACCAGCGAATGCCGCGAATGCTGCTTTCCACATTGCCGAAAACCCGATCGTCTCGAATGCAAGGGATTGCAACAAGATGACGGCGGCGACAATCAGCCAGGGCTGCCCGTGGCGGCGGTGGCGCGACCAGAGCCAGAGCCCGATAACGACGCCAGTGAGCCCGCCCAGATGGACGCTCCAGCGGAAAAGCGGGAAGTCCTGCGGTCCGTTGATGATGAGGCCGGGAAGATGGGCGTTGTAGACGCGGGCCAGCGCTGGGGGGATCAGGAGCAACGGGGTCGCAAGCAGCCAGGCGGCGTGCCGGGCGACATTGCGTCGTTCCTTGAGAGCCATCGCAGCAAACAGAAGAAATGCTGCAGCACCGATCAGGTCGACGAAACCGAGCGCCGGCCCCCAGAGTTTGTAGAAGGGATCTCGCCCGGACGCGGTCGCGATCGCCATGCTATGCTCGACGCCCGCCGCCCCGACCACGAACAGCGGCACCAATAAGAAGATGGCAAGGCCGAGACTCCGGTGCCGTGCGCGTTCCCCATGGTCGATAGACCAGCTTTGGACTGCAAGCAGCAACATCCAGGCGGTCGCGGTGATCGCGTGGATATGCCAGGCGATTTTCGCAGTGCCGAGCCGGGAAAAATAGCCGGGCCAGAAAGCCAGGATGGTCATCGCGATTATCGCGAGACAGTAAATCCACGCATTGCGATACGGCATGTTCATGGCCCCCACGAATGTCGGCCAATGGTTCATGACCACCGCCCTGGTCCGCGTTTCAGGTCACCACAATAGCGTGATCGGAGCAAGTGGTAGTAGTCCCAATGTCCGCCTTTCTCGGTGTAGGCGTCAAAGCGGGGCGCCTCGTCATAGCGCCCATAATCGATCCATGCTCATGCCGATCGAAATCCGCCTGTCGGTAGCAACGAGCTGGGGAGCGAGCGCAAGGAACTGTTCCTCGTGGAGACGGTCGGACGCGCCCGTAATCGAGAGACCCGCAAAGGGCTTGCCGCACTTGTCGAATATCGCTGCGCCAATGCTGCTGCTCGCCGCAGGCGGGACCCCGACCGATATGGCGAAGCCGCGCTCACGGATCTGGACGAGATCTGTGCGCAGCTCGGTTTCCGGGATAATGCTCAATGCCTCTGG
>VFQN01001703.1_pt1 | contig 35788 bp, 33 predicted proteins | sample 3512371 | NCBI WGS metagenome assembly VFQN01 (sample SAMN10412370, study PRJNA504923) | tailings metagenome | isolation source: Replicate 2 from Balatoc abandoned mine | place: Philippines: Itogon, Benguet | collected 2017-08-28
AGCCGGCCGCGGGGTACGCCGGCCGCTCCCTTTCGGTCGCGGCTCGTGAGGCGATGACGAGTCCTTGAAGGCACCCGTACCAACCACCAGCCGGCTCACGCCGGCCGTTCGCCAGACCCGACACTGAGCGACGGGGGACGAGTAGAGGATTCTCAACTTCGGGACGTGACGGTCCGGGCCGACGTCTTCACCCTACAAATACCGGGCGAGACGCACCCCCGACGAGGAACCCCGATGCCGGCTTACGCGATCGTGTTCGGCGCCCTGCTGACCGCCCTCGGGGCGGTCGCGTACTTCGACCCGGGGCTCCTCGCCGGCGGCAACCCGCACCAGATCTCGGCCGCGTCGCCGGCGTTCATCGGGCTGCCGATCGCACTCGCCGGGCTGCTGTCGCTGGCCGCCCCCGGCGCCCGCAAGCACGCCATGCACCTCGCCGCCGTGTTCGGGCTGCTCGGCGTACTCGGCGGGTTCGTCCCAGTGGTCCTGCGGAAGTTCGACGTGGGCACTACGGCCGTGCAGGTCGGCCTCGGGATGACGGTGCTGTCCGGCGTGTTCCTGTTCCTGTGCGTGCGGTCGTTCATCGCCGCCCGCAAGGCTCGTCAGGCGGCCACGGCGCCGGTGGCGTGAGCGGTCACGGGTCGCGGAGCGGGCGCTGGCGGCCGTCGGGGAGGAACTCCCAGCCGCCGGCACTCGACTCTGTCAGCTCCTCGCCGCCGCGGATTGTCAGCAGCGCCCGCAGCACGTCGGGGCGGAGGCCGGTACGGATGTGACGCAGGCTGCCGTCGAGCATCGCCACCGCCGGGTCGTTGTACGGGCTGCTCACGCCGGCCGGGCTGTTCACCCTCAGGTCCATGTCCGCGAACGTCGGGTCGCGCGGCTCCATCCAGTGGACCCCGGCGCCGCGGTTCTCCACGATCAGGATCGTGGTCGAAAGCCCGTCCGTCACGTCGCCCGGCCGAACCTTCTTCGCCGCGTTCCACACCGTCTCGTCGCCGACGACCGCGAGGTAGTTCGTGGTCGGGCTCCCCGGCTTGGTCGCGGCGTGGAACTGGTAGAGGCGCGGCATCCGGCCGGCGAGCTTCTTGTTGTTCGGGCCGTCCCACGGCTCGTCGAAGCGGTACTGGTCGTACAGCGCCTTCTGCTCGATGTACGGCAGGACGAGCACACGCCAGGAGTGCCAGGGGCGACCGTCCGGGCCGAGGACGTAGGGCGGCGGGTAGTGGCCGTTTGTGTCGTGGTAGCTGGCGACCGCCAGCGCGAGCTGCTTGAGGTTTCAGAGGTCCTTTGACTTGGCGGCGGCCGAGTGGATGCGCTCGACCGCCTTCACCAGCCCGAACCCGGCTGCCGCGACGGCGACGGCGCTGATGCCGACGGCGAGGCGGTGGCGGCGCAGCCAGGAGGGGGAGGGGGCGGACATCGGGCGGCCCTCGGGGAGATGCCGTTCACCGTACCCGGCGGCGCGGCGAGTCGCAACGGCCCGGTCACTTCTCCATGTCGGCGAGCCAGTGGAGGACGATCGCGGCGTAGTAGGTGGGGCCGGCGCCGGACGGGTCGCCGGGGCGCACGCCGTAGCCGCCGTCGGCGTTGCGGCATGCCGCCACGAACGCCCGCAGCCCGGTCGGGCTGGCGGGCCGCTCCGCGAGGAGCACCAGCGCCCGCGTCACGCGGTAAGTCGTTTCCAGGTCGGCCGTCTTCTCACCCGCCTTGCCCCACCCGCCGTCGCCCCGCTGCCCGTTCCTCAGGATGCTGGCCAGCGCCGACCGCTCTTGCTGCCCGACCTTCTCCCCGAGCCGCAGGATCAGCGCCGCCGCCGACCCGACCTCGCGCGCCGCCCCGTCGCCCGGCGGCACCCCGCCGCGGACGTGCGCCTTGCCGATGTTGACCCAAGCGGCGAGGTCGAACGGGCAGTCCGCCACGCCCCAGGCCTCGACGGCGCCGGCGGCGAGGCGGACTTCCTCGAACGTCTTGGCGTTGGCCCGGAGGTATTCGAGCGACTTGCGGAAGCGCTCCTTCGGGACGCCGAGCCCGACCGCCGCCATCACGCCGACACTGGTGAGCGTCACGTCCGCCTTCCCGCCCGGCGCGTCGGCAAACCCGCCGGTAGCCGGGTCGAAGCACGCCACGACGAACGCGGCGTGCGCGTCGGGGTGCGGCGTCTTCTGGCCGTTGTACTTGAGCGCCCGCACCGCCGCCGACGTGGCCCGCAGCCCCGGCTTCGCGCCGGCGGCGGGCGCGAACCCGCCCTTCGGGTCTTCGAGCTTGGTGAGGTAGCGGACGGTGTCGAGCCGGGCGCGGACGGCGGCGTCGACCTCGGGCGTCTGCGCCCGGGCGGCGGGGGCGGCGAGGAGGGCGAGCGCGATTGCGGCGACACGCATGGGGAGGCTCCGGGAGGGGTTCGCCGGGTTTCGTAGGTCGGGTCGAGTCTTCGAGACCTGACACCGGGCCGCAAGAGGCGACCGGTGCTGGGCAGGAACCCGAACCTAAGAGGGTTCGGGGCTCGAGCTTGTCGCCGCAGGCACCCGCGCCCCGTTGTCAGGTCTCGAAGACTCGACCCGACCTACAGAAGACCCGAGCCGGGCGCTACAACTTCAGCGCCGCGAGGTTCTCGACCCAGCCGGCGACGCTCGGGTCGAGCCAGCGCATGATGAGCCTGGGCCACACGCCGAGCAGGACCGCCAGCGCCGCGAACGGGACGAGCACCGCCGCCTCGCGGGCGTTGATCTCGGGGAACGCCTTCGTGTCCGGGTTCGTGCCGAAGTACACGCGCTGCCACGCCCAGAGCAGGTACGCGGCGGTCAGGATCACGCTCAGCACCGCCGGGATGGCGAGCGCGGGGGCGTAGTTCCAGGCGGCGGTCAGCACCGTGAACTCGCCCACGAACCCGCACAGCCCGGGCAGGCCCATCGACGCGAAGAACAGCACCGCGGCGAGGCCGGAGTACGCCGGCATCGGCTCGTACAGGCCGCCGAGGCGGTTCAGGTCGCGGTGGTGGGCGCGGTCGTAGACGACGCCGACGGCGAAGAACAGCGCGGATGCCGTGATGCCGTGTGCGACCATCTGGAACACCGCCCCGCCCACGCCCCACTCCCAGAACTGGGCCTGCGGCCCGGTCGACCACGCGGCGAGACCGAGCACCACGAACCCCATGTGCGAGACGGACGAGTAGGCGAGCAGCTTCTTGAAGTCGGTCTGCCCCATCGCCACCAGCGCGCCGTACACGATGCCGACGACGCCGATCAGCCCGACCCACCACGCGAGTTCGTTCGCCGCCCACGGGCAGATCGGGAAGGCGAAGCGGATGAGCCCGTACCCGCCGAGCTTCAGCAGCACGCCGGCGAGGATCATGCTGACGGGCGTCGGCGCCTCGACGTGCGCGTCCGGCAGCCACGAGTGGAACGGCACCAGCGGCACCTTCACCGCGAACCCGACGAATAACAACACGAACACGAGGTACTGGAAGTTCGCCGTACACACCGGCTGCGCCTTGAGGCGCGCGACGGCGTCGTCGCGGTCCACTCCGGGGGCGAACAGCTTCACCGGCCCGCCGTCGGTGCCGCCGGCGGGGTCGAGCGGCGTCGCCTTGGCGGCGAGGCGGTCCTCCTGGCCGGACAGGACGAGCATCACGGCGCGGCCCGCCTTCGCCAGCGTCACGAAGTCGAACGTGTGGACCTCGACGCGCTCCCGCGCCTCGGCGTCGGTGAGCCCCGGGTTCCGCCGCCGCAGGTCGGTCGCCTCGTAGGCCACGCGGTCCTGGGGCACGAAGTCGCGGACGTTCACCGAGTAGAGGGCGATGACCGCCACCAGCAGGCCGACGCTGCCGACTAGCGTGTAGAGGACGAACTTGAGCGCGGCGAACCGCCGCCGCCCGCCGCCCCACAGGCCGATGAGCACGTACATCGGCAGCAGCATGACCTCGTAGAAGACGTAGAAGAGGAACAGGTCGAGTGAAAGGAACGCGCCGAGGACGCCGCTCTCCAGCAGCAGGACGAGGACGAGGTACGCCTTCACCGACTTCTCGATCGTCCAGCTCGCGACGACGGCGAGGAACGTGACCAGCGTGGTGAGGACGACGAGCGGCAGGCTGATGCCGTCCACGCCGAGGGCGTACTCGGCGTCGAACCGGTCGATCCACGGGCGGCGCGCCACCCAGTCGTCGGTGCGGTACTCGGGGATCGGCTTCGCCGCGTTGAACGCCGCGAAGTCGGCGCGGGCGTCGAGCCGGGCCGAGGCGGCGTGCCCGGGGCGGCCGGAGCTACCGAGCTGTTTGCTGATGGCGTCGTCGTAGCCGACGGCGACGCACAGCGACACGGACAGCGCGCCGGCGCTGCCGAACAGCGCGACCCAGCGCATGGCCTCGACCCACCGCGCGGGCACGGCGAGGAGCACCGCGGCGACCGCGGCCGGCAGGAACACCAGCCACGTCAACCAGGACAGGTCGGCTTCGGGCATTCCGTACCCTTCGAGAGAAACGGCGGTGCTTCGTAGGTCGGGTCGAGTCTTCGAGACCCGACGCGGCGGCGCAGGTACCCGGCGGGAACAAATCCGAACCCCGAACCCACGTGGGTTGGGTTTCCCACCCACCGTCCATCGCCTCTTGCGTCGCCGCGTCGGGTCTCGAAGACTCGACCCGACCTACAAGACCGACCCTTCGGTCACCCGCTCAGCCCCACGAGCATCCCCAACAACCCGGCGACGGTCAAGGCCAGCACCAGGACGTAGCCGCGCAGGCGGCCCGTCTGCACCAGCCGCAGCTCGCGGCCGGCGGCACCGACCAGCTGGCCGACGGTCGTGATGAGGCCGTCGAGCGTGCCGAGGTCGTAGCGGCGCGGCGGCGGTTCGGCGTCGCCGGACGGGGCCGGGGCGTCGGTCGGCCGCTTGTCGGCGGCCGCGGACGCGAACGCCAGCCCCACGGTCGGGCGCACGAGCGCGGCGTCGTACGCCTCGTCGAAGTACCACTTGTTCAGCAGGAACGGGTACACTGGCCCGGCCTTCGCGCGGACCGCGGCGGGGTCGAGCTTCGGCCGCCAGTACATTGCCGCCGCCAGCCCGGCCCCGAACGCAGCGGCGAGGAGCGCTAGCGCGCCCGCGACGAGGTGGTGGTCGTGCGCGGTCAGCCGTTCGGGGCCGAACGCCACCCGTACCGCCGCCGGCTGGCCCGCTTCGAGCAGGTGGCCGAGTGCGCTGGCGTCGGCGTCCCACAGCGGCCAGCCCCACGCCACGCCGACGCTGAACAGCGCGAGGATCACGAGCGGCGCCGTCATCACCGGCGGCGACTCGTGCGCGTGGTCGTGGACGTGGTGGTCGCGCGGCGCGCCCGTGAACGCCAGGAACCAGAGGCGGAACATGTAGAAACCGGTCATCGCCGCGGTCAAGAGCGGCAGGACGAACAGGGCCATGTGCTCGCGGTGGACGAGCCCGTAGCCGAGCGCCGACGACAGGATTTGGTCCTTGCTGTACCAGCCGCTGAAGAGCGGCGTGCCGGCGATGGCGAGCACGCCGACGAGCATCGTGAAGCCGGTGACCCGCATCTTTGCCAGCAGCCCGCCCATCTTCCGCAGGTCTTGCTCGTGGTGGCAGCCGTGGATGACGCTGCCGCTGCCGAGGAACAGGAGCGCCTTGAAGAAGGCGTGGGTGAGGAGGTGGAGCAGCCCCGCCGCCCACCCGCCGACGCCGAGGGCGAGCATCATGTACCCGAGCTGGCTGCACGTCGAGTACGCCAGCACGCGCTTGATGTCGGTCTGCACGAGCGCGGTCGTCGCCGCGACGAACAGCGTGACCGCGCCGGTGTACGCGACGCCGAGCAGCACCTCCGGCGCGAACAGCGGGTAGCAACGGCCGACGAGGTACACGCCGGCGGCCACCATCGTCGCCGCGTGGATCAGCGCGCTCACCGGCGTCGGGCCTTCCATCGCGTCCGGGAGCCACGTGTGCAGCGGCACCTGCGCGCTCTTGCCGACGCAACCGAGGAAGATGCCGATTCCCATGACCACGAACAGCCAGTACGGCATCGCCCCGAAGTCGAAGTAATTCTGTCGCGCCGGGGCAGTGAACTCGCGGTCGTTGGTCCGCGCGTAGCCGAGGCCGTGGAAGTGCGTCGGGTCTTCCCACAGCGCCGGGTACAGTGCCAGGTGCGTCCCGGTCTCGCCCTTCGCCGGGAGTTCGTAGGTCGGGTTCCCCTTCTCATCTGGCTTCCCCGGGTTGACGCGGACAAGCTGCCCGGCGAGTTCCAGGCTGCCGTGCGTGTCGCGGTCGGGGGAGCGGAGGCGGCGGGCCAGCTCATCAATGTTCAGCGTGCCGAGCGACGTCCACGCGACGAAGATGCCGACCAGAAAGCCGGCGTCGCCGACGCGGTTGACGATGAACGCCTTCGCCGCCGCCCGGCTGGCGCTCGGCCGCTCGTAGTAGAAGCCGATGAGGAAGAACGAGCAGACGCCGACGAGTTCCCAGCTCACGAACACCTGGAACAGGTTGTCGGCGACGAGCAGGTTGAGCATCGAGAACGCGAACAGCGACAGGTACGCGAAGAACCGCCCGTACCGCCCGCGGCGGGCGAAGTGGTGCGCCCCCGGCGTCTGGTGGTCGACCTCGTGGTCCTCGACGGTCCCCTTCGTCTCGTCCCGCATGTAGCCGAGCGAGAAGACGAGGATGAGCGTGCCGATGACGGTGACCATCGCCACCATCAGCGCGGTGAGGTGGTCGATACGGTAGCCGAGTTCGAGCGCCCGCCCGCCCCGTGGTACCGGTGGCGCGGCGGAACTCTCGTCGCGCACCAGCCGCGCGCTGTCCGACTTGTCCCACTCGGCGGGCGTGGCCGGGTCGGTGTTGCCGACGCGGATCCAGTCGGTGCGCTCGGACCAGCGCGCCGCCAACTCGTCCGGCTTCAGCCCGCGTTGCACGTCGCCGAGGAAGGTGACCAGTCCGACGACCGCGAGGACGGCCGCGAGCCCCATGAGCGCGGTGGCGAGGTACGCGCCGGTGGCGAGCGGCTTGTCGCCCCCGAGGAGCCAGTACAGCGACCCGGCGCGGCCGCCGCTCGCGCGCAGCGGGCGGCACAGGTTCCGCGCCAGCCCGGCGAGCAGCAACAGCGCGCAGCCGAGGAGCGGCAGCAGCGTCGCTACCGCGTAGAGGCGGCCGGGGGTCGTGGCGAACCACTCGGGCATTCGGTCCTCAGCCGCGCAGGTCGTCGGCGCGGTCCACGTCCACGGTGGCGTGGTTGTTGTAGAAGTTCAGGATGATTGCCAGGGCGACCGCCGCCTCGGCCGCGGCGAGCACCACGACCAGGAGCGCGAACACCTGCCCCTCGACGCGGAACGCCGGGTTATAGCGGGCGAACGCGACGAAGTTCAGGTTGGCGGCGTTGAGGATGAGTTCGACCCCCATCAGCACGCCGATGGCGTTCCGCTTCACCGCGAGGCAGGCGACCCCGCACGCGAACAGGAACGCGGACAGGAGCAGGAACGGCGGCAGCCCCAGCTCGATCACGCCTTCGCCCTCCGCTTCGCGCGCGCCAGGTACGCCGCGCCGATGAGCACGACGAGCAGGTGGACCGACACCACCTCGAACGGGAGCAGGTACGCCACCGGCGTCCGCGGGAACGCCTTCCCGTCCGGCACGCCGGTCACGGTCGCCGCCGGCGACGCGTCCGGGAAGCCGAGGAATGCCAGCCCGAGCGGGCCGGCGCCGGGGAGCGGGCCGGCGGGCGGGGTCGTGGCCGGCGGGGCGTGCGGCCCGAGTACGAGCGCGGCCAACAGCCCGAACAGCGCCGCGGCCAGCAGGCCGCCGACCGCCCACTCGGCCGGCCGGGCCGCGAGGCTCCGCAGCGGCCCCTGCGCCGTCAGCATCACCCCGAAGACGACGAGCACGAGCGTGCCGCCGACGTACACGATCAGCTGGGCGGCGCCGACGAACTCGGCCCCGAGGAGGAGGTAGTTGAGCGCGACCCCGATGAGCGTGAACAGGAGCCAGACGGCGGCGCGGACGACGTTGCGTGACAGCACCACCCCGAGGGCGGACGCGCCCGTGGCGAGCGCGACGACGGCGAACAGGGCGACGGCAAGCGACATCACGCACGGCCCGCCGGGGAGGGAGTGGGGATGGGATAAGGCCACGCCGCCCTTGCGGCAACCGGGCACGAATGACCAAGGCCCAATGACCCACCAATGACCAAGGAAGACCAGCAGTGCCTTCCTTGGTCATTGGTGGGTCATTGGGCCTTGGTCATTCGGCGGCGCCAGAAGCCAACGGCACCGCACCCGACAACCCCAACAACCGAGCCAGCACTCACCCACCACCCGACGCGGTACGACCGCGGCTCGAACGCGAACACCGCCTCCTTCGCCCCCGGCGGCAGCGCCACGGCGCGGAACGCGTGGTTCGCCCGCTCGACCGGCACCTCCGCGCCGTCGACCCGGCACACCCACCCCGGGTACCACACGTCGGCGAGGACGAGCCACCCGCCGCCGTCGCCGGTCAGGTCGACGCGCACGCGGTTCGGGCGGTACTCGGCGACGTGCGCGGCTGGCACCGCCGCAGCCGGCGGCGGGAGCGGCCGGTCGGTGGCGAGGAGGACGGTGCGGCGGAAATCGGTCTTCAGGAGTACGTCGTACTCGCCGCCGGCGGGCATCGCCTTCGCCTCGGGCACGACCCAGGCGCGCGGGAAGGCGCGGGTGTTCTCATACACCACCTGCGGCCGCCAACGTTCCTCTTGCTCGTCGGTCCGTCCGTAGATCTCGGGCGCGATGAACGCATCCGTCCGTTTCCAGACGGGCTCCCACCCCGGCGGGGGTGGGGCCGACCAGTCCGCTACCCACTCCGTACCGACGGGGACGCGGCCCCCAGGGAGCGTCGTCACGTAGCGGAGATTGGCCGCGTCGAGCAGCGGCTTGTTCGGGAAGGGGAGGGCCGGGATCACCTGTTGCGTGAACGGCCCGTTCGCCTCCAGCGGCTCGCTCACCCCGGCGGCGAACGCCAGGTATTCCCGGTAGTGGTGCACGTCGAGCGGGTTGTAGCCGCGGACCGTTTCCGCGGCGTCGAGCATCGCACGCGGCGCGCCGACGCCGAGGAGAAGGAACCCGTCGCCGTCCCGTCCGTCGCCGGTATCCAGCACGCGCCCGGTGCCGGGCGGGAGGCGGTCGGCGAGGAAGCCCAGGGCCGGCTGCTCGGGCTCGATCGCTTCAAACGGGTACGCCGCCGGGAAGAGGACCGTCGGTGCGAGTCGGTCGACGAGGAGGACGGCGAGCCACGCCGTCAGCCGAACCCGCGGCCGCCGGCCCGCCGGCCGGAGCAGCCAGAAGGCGGCGGGGGTGGTGCCGACCACCGCCGCCCAGCCGACCAGCCCGGGTAACCACAGATTCTCGGGCGGATCCCGCCGAACCCACTCGGCGTACCGGGACAGGGTGGCGTAAGCGATCGGTAGCACAACGAGTCCGAGCGGGACGAGCCACAGCCGCGCGACGCGGCGGCACGGGTCGGCCCAGGCGGTGCGGGCGAGGGCGTCGGTCGTCGTGCCCGCGAGGAGCGCGAGCGGGAATCCGGCGATCAGGAGCATCCGGCTCGGGACGCGGAACAGGTTGAACCCCGGCAGCCACTCCACGAGCACCGCCCCGCCGGCCGCGAAGAAGACGAGCCCGAGAAAGACCAGGCGCCGCCGCGGGGCCGCGGCCGCCAGCGCCGCCGCGAGCCAGACCGGCCCCATCGCGCCGTACAACTCCCACGACTCCGGCACCCGCAGGGTCGGCGAGGGGACCGCCAGCCCCAGAACCGAATCGAGCGCCAGCCCGAGCGATCCCGTCGCCGCCACGCCGCCGGCGCGCGACGATTGCCCCGCCGCTTCGAGCGTCGGCAGGAGTTGCACCGCCGTCAGTGCCAGCGCGACGGCCGCCGCACCGGCGCCCGTGAGGAGCCAGCGGCGGAGCGCGGCGCGGTCGGACGGCAGCGTCCAAAAGACGGCGAGCACGCCGGCGTAGAAGGTCCACTGCGGGTGGGTGCCGAGGATCATCAGCGCCAGCGCGGCGCCCGTCCCCAGCGCCGGGCCGACGCCGCCGGTGCGGGCGCCGCGCTCGAGGCCGAGCAGCACCAGCGGCAGCCACGCCAGGCCGATCGTGATCGTGTGCCCCGCCAGGAGCAGGTGCGTCATCCACTTCCCGGCGAACATCCAGCCGACCGCCGCGACGAGGCTTCCCGCCTCGCCGAGGTCGTTGGCGCGGGCGTAGCGGTAGGCGAAGCCACCCGCCGCGAAGACGTGCAGCGCCACCACCCAGCTCATCACCGCGCCGGCGGCCGACTCGGGGACCAGGTACGTCAGCGCGTACGGCGGGTAGAACACGCCGACCTGGATGTCGTGGACGAACGGCGACCCGCAGAAGTGGTACGGGTTCCACAGCGGGAGTTCGCCGGTCGCGCGCCACTCGCGCACGAGGAAGATTCGCGCCGGCAGGTGTTCGGCGAGGAAGTCCGAGTACGGGGCGAACAGCGTGTACGTCGGGTGGAGGACGAGCGGGTGGAAGTACAGCGCCCAGAGGACGAGGAGCAGGAGGTAGGGGCGGCCGGGCATGCGATGTCCGCTGACGCCACCCGGGGCGTTGCCCCGGGCTATCGGATCTCAGGCCGTTGGCCTGAAGACCAGCGACGACTCTGGTCCGGTGGGGCCGGCGTCCCGCCGGCCTGAACTACGGCCGGCGGGACGTCGGCCCCACCGGACGAACCACTCTTCTTCACCCCGAAGGGGTGAAATTCCATAGCCCGGGGCAACGCCCCCGGAACCCCGTCCGCGGCGTCGCGACGACGGTCGCGCCTACTTCCGCCCCGCCGTCAGCGGCGTCGCGCGGCCCGCCCACGCGCCGGGCAGGTGGCCCGCCGGGCCGGACGCCGCCGGCGGGCGCAGCACGCTCGCCGCCAGCAGCAGCAGCGACCCGAGCGTACCGAACGCCAGCACGTACCGCGCCGCGGCCGTCACCGCCGGCGGCGCGAGGAGCTGCCACAGGCACACGCCGACGAGCAGCGCGCAGGCAATGGGCAGGAAGTATTGCAGGCACGTCGTCATCACCTGGTCGATGCGGAGCCGCGGCAGCGACCAGCGCATCCACATCATCACCAGCACGAGCGCCCAGCACTTCGCCGCGAACACCGCGAGGTTGAGCAGGTTCCCGAGCCAGAAGCCCCACTCCGCGGCCGGCTCGAACGGCAGGACGCCGGTGTGCCAGCCGCCCAGAAACAGCAGCGCCGCCAGGCCGCTCACGGCGAACATGCTGCCGTACTCGGCGAGGAAGAAGATCGACCAGCGGAACCCGCTGTACTCGGTCAGGAAGCCGGCGACGAGTTCGCTCTCGGCCTCGGCGAGGTCGAACGGCGCCCGCTTGCAGCTCGCCGTCGCGGTGACGAAGAACACGAAGAACGCCAGGAACGTGAACGGGTCGTGGAACAGGTTCCAGCCCCAGAACCACCCCGCCTGCTGGTTCCCGATGGTGGTCAGGTTCAGCGTGCCGGTCACGCACACGGGCACCACCACGCACAGCGCCCGCGGCACCTCGTAGCTCACCACCTGCGCCGCCTCGCGCACCCCGCCGAACAGCGACCACTTGTTCGCCGAGGCGTACCCCGCCAGCACCACGCCGAACACCTCGCTGCTGAGCACCGCCAGCATGAAGAACGCCCCGACGCTCAGCTCGGCGGCGACGAGGCCGGCCCCGAACGGCAGCGCGATGTACCCGCAGAACGCCGCGCAGAACGCCAGGTACGGCGCGAGCCGGAACAGGAGGCGGTCGGCGCCCGCGGGGGCGTGGTCCTCCTTCGAGATGAGCTTGATGCCGTCGGCGAGCGACTGGAGCAGCCCGAACGGGCCGACGCGCGTCGGGCCGAGGCGGTCCTGCATCCGGGCGCTCACCTTCCGCTCGGCCCAGATGGCGAAGAACGCCGACCCGCTGATGAACCCGAAGATCGCCGCCACGGCCGTCACGCCGAAGGCAATCCCGCTCAGCGGCGGGTCGAGGTAATCGGACCAGAACGACGGCACGGCGACCTGCCTTCCACCACGACGACCGGACGGGTACGCTGACGCGGCTGACCCCGGAAGTGTACCGAACGCCGCGCCGAGCTGCCATGCGCCCCGCCGTCCACGGTTCCGCCACCCGCCGTCCGTTTACGGTGCGCCCCGGGAACGCGCCGCGCCCCGCCGTCTTCCGCGTCCTCACCGCGCCGGCCGAGGCGCCGACCGACGACCCGCTGGCCCGGGACGCGAAGCTGGCTCGCCTCGAAGCGGTACTCTTGATCGCCGACGAGCCGCTGACGGCGCGCCGCCTCGCCGACGCCGCCAACCTCGCCGACGCCGCCGACGCCCGCGCGCAGGTCGAGAAGCTCCGCGGCCTCTACGACGCCGACGGCACCGTGTTCCAGGTCACGGAGATCGCCGGCGGGTATCAGCTCCTCACTCGCCCGGCGGTGGCGCCCTGGCTGGCCCGCCTCCGCCGCACCGGCCACGACCTCCGGCTGACGCCGGCGGCGATGGAGACGCTGGCGGTGATCGCCTACCGCCAGCCGGTGATGCGCGCCGAGGTGGAGCAGGTGCGTGGGGTGGCGTGCGGCGAGGTGGTGCGTCAGCTGATGGAGAAGGGGCTGGTGCGCGTCGCCGGCCGCCACGACTCGCTCGGCCGCCCGCAGCTGTACGGCACGACGAAGAAGTTCCTCCAGGCGTTCGGCCTGAACACGCTCAAGGACTTGCCCGAGGTCGACGCGCTGCGGCCGAAATGACCAACGACCGATGCCCACCATTTCCTCGCCTCCCGCTCTGCGGGGGAACGAGGTAACTATGCCAACTCCTCGAACGCATCCGCCGCCGGATTGAACTCACCCGTCTCGTGGTCCCACCAACACACCGCGTCCGCGTATCTCCCACCAGCCGGGTCGGGCAGCAACACCAGCAGATCGCCGCCGCCGTTGTTCCCGATAGCCAGCACGTCCGGCGGGAAACCCGGCCACTGACGGGCCGCGGCCGCCTCCCGGACGATGTCATTGCACGTCCGGGCCAGCCGCTTGCGATCGGACGTATCGAGGATCGGGTGAAGGGTGAATACGTCCCGGCCGACGGCGACCTGCCCGCCATTGTCCCGGCACATCCGGGCGACGTACCCGAGCGGTAGCCTACGGCCGAGCTTGGCTTCTGCGTCACGGACGAACCGCACGTCCAACGGAAACGGCACCGCTTACCTCCGCCGCCGAAAGAACTGATGCAGCCGCTGTTGGTGTACCGTGGGGTAACGCCCCACCTCGACCGAGGAGCTTGCTCATGCCCGGCACCACGATTCTCGCCGTCGACCTGGGGAAGTACAAGTGCGTCGCCTGCACCTACGATCGGGCGACGGCGGCCGCTGAGTTCCGCCCCCTCACCACCTCCCGGGCCGAGGTCGACCGGCTCATCCGTGCCGCCCGCCCGGCGGTGGTGGTGATCGAGGCATGCACCCTCGCCGGGTGGGTTCACGACCTGTGCCAGGAGCTGGGCGTCCCGTGCCGGGTGGCGAACACCGCGGCCGAGGCGTGGAAGTACAAGCACGCCAAGCGGAAGACGGACCGGGACGACGCCCTGCGGCCGGGCTCGACGGGCTCGACGGGCTCGACGGGATCGCCCAGTTCGCTCGCCCGCTCGCCGGGTGCGGGCCGGATGACCTGTGGCGGGGGCTGCTCGACCTGGCCCTGACCGCCTACCGCCAGGCCGACGAGCTGGTGGCCACGGCCGAGGCCGAGCTGGACGCGATCGAGAAGGCGAATGCCCGGGTCCGGCTGCTCGACACCGTCCCGGGGCTGGGACCACGGACGGTCGACGCGGTCGTCGCCCACCTCGACGACCCCGGGCGGTTCCGGAACGGGCGGCAGGTCGGGGCGTACGGCGGCTTGGTCCCCCGGCAGTTCCAGTCGGGCGAGGACGACCGCCGGGGGCGGATCACGAAGCGCGGCCCGGCGGTCCTGCGGAAGCTGCTCGTCCAGTGCGCGTGGTGCATGCTGAGGTACAACCGGTGGGCCCGGGCGGTGTTCGACCGGCTCAGCCGGGGGAAGGCCCGGTGGAAGCCGGCGGTGGTGGCGCTCGCCCGGAAGGTGCTGGTCCGGTGCTGGGCCATGCTCCGGGACAACCAGCCGCGGCGGGCCGACCCCGACCCGGCACCCGCCGCGACAGCCGCCTGAGGGCGGCGGCGTGAGACCTCGCCCGTGGTGGTTGGGGTGAGCCAACGGGACCCAGTCGCGTCAGCCCGGAGCTGGTTGTACCCGAGGCGGGGGCGACCCCGCCGGAGGGTGGCCGAACGAATGGTGCGGCGCGGCGGATACCAGTTGGTGGGCCGGTCCCCTCGCCCACGCGACACGGACCGCAGCCCGAATCGCCGAGTACGACCCGACGGCGAACCCCGACCGAACGACGTGACGAGCCCCGCGGCCGGCGGGGGCGGGGTGGTGCGTGCCTCGATTGATCCCGCCGACCGCGGGTCAGCAGTGGATGGGGCGAAACACCCTGAAAAACCCGGCCCGCTTAAGTTGACAGGACCGCGGTTTCACAGTCACCCAGCTCAGCAGCCGCGGCCCTGAGCGTTGGCCCATCCTGCTCGCTGCGGAGGCCGCGGTCTGCTGCAGCGCCGGGTTCAACCCCGGGCAGGGGACCCGCCCCGCCACGCCAGGAACTTGGGCGCGAGTGGCCGCGGCGCCTATCCCTGACCCGGCGTGCGGCGCCAAAGCCCGTCACGTTTCTGGTGCGTCGGGCGCCCCCCGCCCGGCCCGTGGGTTCGATTGGGACGGGGAGCGCGTTCGGCCTAACCTCGTGTCCACGAACCTTGGGGAACCTCAGCCCCTCCGCCCCGCACCCTTGGCGGTGCTTATCAGCCGCGACCGGCCGCGGGGTAGCGCGCCGCCGCCCCGCCCCCGCCGCGCCCCGGCCAGGCCGCGCCGATCTGGGCCTGGCGGAGTCGGCCGCGGCAGAACTCGCCCACTGCCCACCACGGGCCGACCGGGTCGTGGCGGGCGGCCAGCTCGGCGAGGTCCGCGTAATCGGCCACCCCGGGGAGTTGCGTCCGGGTCGGGTCGATCGGCAGCGCCACCCCCCACCCCTCGAACGCCCGCGCCTCGACCTCGGCCCGCCGGATCAGGAGGAGCCGGCGGTGATCCCGGCTGGCGACGACGGCGTCGTACTCGGCTTGAACCGTCTGCGGCAGTCCCTCGAGGATGTGGAGGAACGACCCCTGGTGGTGGACGAGGAGGCCGGTCACCCCGGCCGCGGCGTACCGGGCGCGGTTCCGGGCGTGGATGGTGAGCAGGTCGGCCGGGGTGACCGGCCTGGCGGCGGCGGAGGCGAAGACGAACTGGAGCATGCGTCGGCCCTCGGGGGTCAGAGGCGTCGGCACGGGATCACCCGATGTACGACGGACGGTCCGCACCCGGGGCGCGTCGTCGGTCACATCAGGGAACGGGCCGCAGTCCGGGCGAGTCGTGCCGGTGCGGCCCGAGGGCGAAGAGGGGGTAGGCGTCATACTGACGCCCGCGGTCGCAATTGGCGAGGGCGGTCAAGCAGAATGTGCCAGATTCTTGCCGCTCGGCGGCCAGGTTCGTGCTCCAGACGAACGATTGAGGAGCGGCCTTCAGGTGATACTCGAAACCTGGAGGAGCGGTCGGGTCTGGCGAACGGCCGGTGTAAGCCGGCGGGTCGTTGGTCCGGGTGCCTCCGCGGAAACGTCTTCACCTCACGAGCCGCGACCGAGAGGGGGCGGCCGGCGTACCCGACCGGTCGCAATTGGCGAAGGATCGTTCCGCGGCCGCTCCCTCTCCAGTAGTTTTGCACGGCTCGACGCAAAACGCACCGAGGTTCCTACCTTGGGTTTACTACGACCCCAGACGGGAAGTCCTCGATGCGTCCCTCGTATCCTAGGGCGCGCCGAGGGCGTCCCCGACGACGCACCCGAGCAGGTACCCGACGAACCGGTCGCGCAGCGAGACCGACGCGGCCGTGATGCGCTCCATGAGGGCGGCGCAAGCCGGAAGCCCGGCCCCATTCCATTCGTGTGTGGCGCCCGTGCGGAGGGCCGAGCCGTGAAGAAGCAAGGCGACGTGAGCCGGAAACGGCGGTTGACGGGCGGCGAGGCCAAGTACCGGTGGTACGCACGGCACCGGACCGGGCGGTTCGCCAAGCGGTACTGGCCGGCCTGACGGCCGTCTCACCGGAGTTCGTGGAGAACACGAACCAGCAAGTCCACGGCAATCACCACGACCCACATCTCGGTGGGGATGCCGACGAGCAAAAGTGAGGACACGGACCGACTCCCGCCGGGCGAGGGCGGCCGGCATACCCGGTCCCGGTCCCACGTCAAGTCTGACCGCCTTCCACCGCTCGGACCTCACCCACCCCAGCCCTCCTGCTCAACCGTCAGGCGCCGTACCACCCGCCCGGCGCGGCGGGAACTCGGGCTTTGTACGGCATAGGCGGGTTGTCCCGGTCCGGTAGCGGAGCGAAAATGGATAAGGGCCGCCCCTTCATCACGAAATCCCGCCCCACGTCGCCCGGAGCAGTCCCTCATGATCGCCAAACCCGTGTGGTCCGTCGTCCGCGAGATCCTGTCCGCCAACATGGCCCTGACTGCCGACGAGGTCATCACCCGGGCGAAGGCCAACGGGGTGAAGGCTCCCGACGACGTGATTCGCACCACCGTTCACAACGTCCGCAAGAAGCTCAAGCAGAAGGCGGCGGGGCCGGCCAAGGTGGCCCCGGCCGCGGCCCGTCAGACCACCGCCCCCGTCTCGCCGGTCGTCCGGGCCATTCTGGCAGCCGATCTCGACTTGCCGACCGACACGGTCATCGCCCAGGCCAAGGCAAAGGGGGTGACCGCCCAGGACGACGCCATTCGGAAGTTGACCCACAACATCCGGAGCGAGCTGAGGAAGGCGGGGGCGAAGCCGGCGCCGGCCCCGACCAAGCCGAAGCCCGCGCCCGTCGTCCCGCCCGCCCCGGCCCCCTCGCCCTCGGTCGGCTTGGCCGGCGTGCTGTCGAACGTCGCCCTGGTGAATGCCGCCGTCGCGGCCGCCGGCGGTGTCGAGCAGGCACGGCAGATGGCCGAGGCCGTGCGGGCGTGCGGCGGTGTGGACGCTTTCGCCGAGTACCTCGACCTCGTGGCCGGCATCCGGACCGGCGGGGCGTGAGCGGCCGGGGCTGGTGCCCTCGCCGAACCAGTAGCCCGGCCGCCTCCAACGGGATGTGGCGCATTTGAGCAGAGGGGACAATTCGATGCCCGGAGGCAGGGCGTCGGCGCGCCGTCGAGGCGCGTTCCGTGTGACGCGGCTTCGCCATCATCCCCTTGTCTGCTCACGGCTTCGAGCGTGGCGAGACTGAATGTGTGGTGCCCGGCACGGGAGATGCCTTGCTATCGCTCATCCGAGGAGGCGGGCTGGGCGACCAGGCCGAGGGGAGAGGCGGTGCTGACCGCCGGCCCGTTCTCCGACGAAATACGACAACCCGGACGCGCGACCGTAGGGAGAGGCGGTCGCACGTCCGGGTTGCTCTTCTTCTCAGCGGGCCGTCAGACGGGGGCCAGCACCCGGGCGAACCGCTTGAGCACCCCGACCAGGACCGCCGGCTCGACCGGCTTGTCCAGGTGGAGGTCGAGGCCCGCCGTCGCCGACCGCCGGTGCTCGTCCGGGGTCACACACCCGCTGACCGCGACCAGGAACGGCCGGCGGAACGCGAACCGCTCGCGGAGGTGGCCGGCCAGTTCGTACCCGTCCATCCCCGGCATCATCAGGTCGAGCAGCACCACGTCTGGCGGGTACTCCTCGGCGACCCGCAGAGCTTCTTCTCCCGAGGTGGCGGTCCGGGCGTCGAACCCGGCAAGGGCGACGAGGGTTGCTGTCGAGTCGACGGCGTCGGGGTCGTCGTCCACTACGAGGACGCGGAGGCGGTCGGCGGGGTCCATGAGGGTGGGTCCGCGGCGGTGTCGAGCACGGTGTTGGGGTGCCGATGACCGACGCAAACGGTGAGCCGGGGTTGGCCAATCGACCGGAACTTCACGCAGCTTTCGCCCGTCTCGCGGCCCCGAATCGGGTGGAAACCTTTACTGGGCCGGGCTGAAACTTCTGTCGGGGGCGCGGTCGCCCCCTCCGACGCCGGGCTCTGCGCCGGGTCGTTCTGGCTCATGCGAGGCCACGTTGGTTGGGCAGCATTCACCGCCTGGACCGGAGAAAGGGATTGCCCGGGCGGAGGTGCCGCCCGCCGAGGCAACCCCCGGGCCAGTGCGATCGTGGTCGCCCGTCCGAGTGGTACACTCGGTTCCGGGCGGGATGACGTAACCCACCGAGGGTCACGATGCGGATCTGACCGCCGGTTCTCGCCGGTTGCTGGTCGGGGCCGACGAGCCGGACAATAACACCTGGAAGGAGCGGGACGCCCTCCAGGGCAACCGGACGGTGGTCCGGGGCGACCGGTTGCGGTGAGGGGGAGCCCCTGAAGGCCCAAGAGACTCGGTTTGTTCGTGCCCCCCGGAGCCCCCCGGGCATCGACCTGTTCGACGGGGAGGAACTGTTCGCCCGGGAGGCTGCCGGCTGGACGGCGACACGCCATGTCGTTCGACTCGCGGGCCGGGGAGGTGTGGCGGCTCGAACGGCGGAAGTGAGCAGAGGGGCGGGCATGTCAGGCGACGAGCGGCAGACCGGTGACGACCCTGTGGCGATGATTGCCGCGCTCCCTGTTGACGCGCCCGGGCGACCCCTCCGGTCCCTGGTCGGCCGACCCGCATGAACGACCTCTCCGACGCCGAGTTCGCCGCCCTGTGGGCTACCGCCGGGACGCTGACCGAGACGGTCGCGGCCGTCGCTGCTCGAGCCCTCAAGCCGGTTCCCCGATGGGCTGTCCTCGCCCGCGCCCACGCGCTCAGGCAGGTCGGGGTTCGACTCCGCGAGCACCCCGACGAGCGCCTGCCCACCTCCCCGCTCACCACGGCCAAGACCCTTGCCACCGCGCTGATGGCCCGGCACGGGCTGGCCGGCTGGGCGTTCGCCTTCAACACGAACGTCCGCCGCGCCGGCGTGTGCCGCTACCCGACGCGGGGCCGACCGGGTCGCATCGAACTCTCCAAGCACTACGTCCTCCGGAACCCCGAGAGCGAGGTGCGTGACACCATCCTGCACGAGATCGCCCACGCCCTCGTCGGTCCCGGTCATGGGCATGACGAGGGGTGGAAGGCGAAGTGCGTCGAGGTCGGGGCGCGGCCGGAGCGGTGCTACGGCGAAGAGGTCGAGATGCCGAAGGGTCGGTGGCGGGCGACGTGTGGCAGCTGTGGGCGGGAACACGACCGCCATCGACGGCCGAAACAACTGACGGGTTGGCACTGCCGGAAGTGCGGGAAGGAGCGGGGCGCTCTGGCGTGGAAGCTGGCCGTTTAGGATCGCGTCGAATAATCGCCATCCGTGTCGCTATTTTGACTATTGACGGCTACATGCGTCGTTAAATCGGTATTGACTCATTTGTGGCCTACATATCAGTGAATGGAATTGCTCGACTTCGACTGACTGGTACAGGTGTTGCGTGGCTAGTTCTGGGCCAACCCAGGAGGGCCGATGACCACAGACCGCCGCCCAACCGTACTTGTCATCGACGACGATACGGGGGTTCGCCAAACCCTCGCTGCCATGATCGAAAGGAGCGGATACTCGGCCCGGCTTGCCGCCAGTGGGGACGAAGGAGTCAGGGTGTACTGTCGGCACCAGGATGAGATCACCGCGGTCGTACTCGACGTACGCATGCCAGAGAAGGACGGGCCGCACACCCTGACCGAGTTGCGGCGGTTGAATCCCACCCTGCCCTGCGTGTTCGTCACCGGTTACAGCCCCGAGTACAGCTACGAGGAACTCACCGAGCGAGGGGCCGTGGTCCTGTCGAAGCCGGTTGTGGCGGCCGACCTCGCGCGGGCGATTCGGGCGGCGGGCGGGACAGGTACCCCGCCCGGGGGCGGCTCCGGGGAGTAACCGCCACAGGCCGGCGGGGGGCGGTTCCGCATAATGAACCGCGAGCGACCTCTCCACTCCCCCCGACAAGGACACCCCGTGGGAATTCGAGTGCTGCCGGTCCTCGGCGCGTGTGTGGTCGCCGTCATCCCCGGCCGGGCGGACGACCCGCCGCCGGCGCTTTCCGCCGAGCGCATCAAGGCCGCCGTTGCGGTCCTCGCCAGCGACCGGTTCGAGGGGCGCGGCCCCGGCACCCGCGGCGAGGAACTCACCACCGACTACCTCGCCGCCGAGTTCAAGGCCGCCGGGCTCGCGCCGGCCGGCGAGGGCGGCACGTACTTCCAGCCGGTGCCACTCGTCCGCGTCGCCACCAGCCCGAAGGCCACGCTGCGGGCGGCAAAGGGCGCCGCCGGGTTCGACATCGTGCCCGGCGACGGCTTCTCCGGCGTCAGCCAGACGCAGATGGATCTCGAAGAGTTCGACGCCGAGGCGGTGTTCGTCGGCCACGGCATCACGGCGCCGGAGTTCGGCTGGGACGACTACAAGGACGTGGACGTGAAGGGGAAGGTCGTCGTGTGCTTCACGAACGAGCCGCCCTCGACCGACCCGGCGTTCTTCGGCGGCACGGCGCTGACGTACTACGGCCGGTGGACGTTCAAGTTCGAGGAGGCGGCGCGCCGCGGGGCGAAGGCGTGCTTCATCATCCACACCACCGAGACCGCCGGCTACCCGTACTCGGTCGTCCGCCCACTCGACGGCGCACAGCTGAAGCGCGACCCGAACCGACCCGCACTCGCGTTCGCCGGCTGGCTCGAGCGCCGTGCCGGCGAGCAACTGTTGGCAATGGCCGGCAAGACGGTGGACGGCGCGTTGAAGGAGGCGGACGCAAAGGGGTTCAAGGCGTACCCGCTCGGCGTGACGCTGAAGGGCCGCATCCCGACCACGGTCGAGAACATCCGCAGCAAGAACGTCGCCGCGGTCGTGGAAGGGAGCGACCCGGCGCTGAAGGCGGAGGCGGTCGTCTTCACCGCGCACTGGGACCACCTCGGCGTCGGCCGCGCCGTCGTCGGCGATAGCATCTACAACGGCGCCGCCGACAACGCCACCGGCACCGCGCTGTTACTCGAACTGGCACGATCCTGGGCGAAGCAGACGCCGCGGCCGAAGCGGTCGGCGCTGTTCCTCGCGGTTACCGCCGAGGAGAAGGGGCTGCTCGGGTCGAAGTATTATGCCCGGCACCCGCTCGTGCCGCTCGGGAAGACGGCGCTCAACCTGAACTTCGACATGATCCTGCCGCTCGGCGTTCCCGAGTCAGTGGTGGTGACCGGTGCCGAGCGCACGACGGCGTTCCCGGCGGTGAAGGCGGCGGCCGCGAAGAACGGGCTCGAAATCGAGGCCGACCAGCGGGCCCACCTCGGCATCTTCTACCGCTCCGACCACTTCTCGCTGGCGCGGGCCGGGGTGCCGGCGTTCTCGGTCGGCGGCGGGATGAAGATCCGGGGGAAGTCGCCGGACTTCGCCCGCGAGGCGATGAAGGCGTTCAACGACACCGCGTACCACTCGCCGCAGGACGAGCTCCGCCCCGAGTGGGATTTTTCGGGCTTCCCGGTGCTCGGCCGGTTCGCGCTCGACGTGGCGCGGGACGCGGCGAACGCCGACCGGCTGCCGACGTGGAACCCCGGCGACGAGTTCCGCCCGGCCCGCGAGGCGAGCGGCGTGAGGTAGCCCGATGGCCGCGTTCCGCGACGTCCGCATGACCGGGTTCGCCGCCCGCACCCCGGTCGCGGACGTGCTCGCCCTCCTCGACGCACGTGTCACCGCCCTGTCACCGGAAACCGTGCCGGTCGTGTCCGCCGCGGGGCGGGTGCTGGCGGCGCCGGTTGCGTCGGCGGTGAACGTGCCGGCGTTCCCGCGCTGCATGATGGACGGCTACGCCGTCCGTGCCGCCGACACCGGCCCGCGGCGCGTCGTCGGTGTCGCGCTGCCGGGACGGCCGTTCGTGGGCCTGGTCGGTGCCGGCGGGTGCGTGCGCGTGACGACCGGCGCCGCGCTTCCCGCCGGCGCGGACGCCGTACTGATGGCCGAGTTCGCCGAGGCCGCCGACGACAGGGTGGCGACGAACACCACACTGATACCCGGGAAGCACGTCGGCCGCGTCGGCGAGGACGTGGCCGCGGGGCGCGAGGTACTGCCGACGGGGCGTGTGCTGCGGCCGCAGGACGTCGGGCTCCTCGTGTCGATCGGCGTGGCGACGGTCGACGTCGTGCGCCGGCCGCGCGTGGCGATCCTCGTCACCGGCGACGAACTCCTGCCGCCCGGTTCACCACCCGCGGGCGAGCGCATCGTCGATAGCAACTCGCCGATGCTCGCCGCGCTGGTCGCGCGCGACGGCGGCGTGTGCGAACCGACTCGCTACCTGTCCGACCGCTTCGAGGTGATCCGTGACGCGCTGCGCGACGCCGACGCCGACGTGGTGCTGATGTCCGGCGGCACGTCGGTCGGCACCGAGGACCACGCCCCGCTGGCGCTCGCGGCGGTCGGCGAGCTGGCAGTCCACGGCATCGCGGTGAAGCCGGCGGGGCCGGCGGGGGTGGGGTTCGTCGGTGGGCGCATCGTGTTCCTGCTGCCGGGGAACCCGGTGTCGAACCTCTGCGCCTACGACCTGTTCGCCGGCCGCACACTGCGCCAACTCGGTGGGCGATCGCGGGAACTGCCGTACCGCTCGGCGCGGCTGCCGCTCGGAGCCACGTTGGATTCCGCGGTCGGGCGCACGGATTACGTGCGGGTGAAGGTCGAAAACGGGATCGCATTGCCGCTGGCGGGCGGGGCGTCGAACCTGAGCGGGGCGGTGATCGCCGACGGGTTCACGCTGGTGCCGGCGGAGTGCGCGGAGGTGGCCGCGGGGGAGGTGGTCGAGGTGTGGTTTTATGACGGGTCGTGACAGGATCACTCAACTGGGAAACAGGAAGCCCAATCCTATTACCGCGAGAAACGCCCCGATAATCCAGACGGGCATTTTCATGACCTGACTGCCGCGCTCCGTATCCCCCATCCCGCACCGGAGCATTCGGCGCCCGATCAGATCGAAGCCGAAGGCAATCATCCCGAATGTCAACACATTCCCTGCCGCGGGTAACGATATAAGCCCATTCTGGATGATTGTCAGCATGCCCGCCATCGCGAGGACGACCGCTCCCGTCGCGTTCGTGCCCGTGATGACCAGCAGCAAGATCAGGCTGAAGATGCCACCCGGCACGTACACGGGCATGTTGCTTGACCCGTCGGAATACGGGTCTGTGACCAGAACTTCTCGGTTCGCGTGGAAATCGGGCGGTGAGATGTAGACGAAGCCGCAGGCGCGGCAACGTACATCCTGCTCACGGGAAATCTTACACTGCAAGCAGTACACGTCCGGTTGCCCTCACGCCTTCTCCCCCGCTTCGTCGCCCTCGTCCTTCGTCGGCAGCAGGTACGCGGGCAGTTCCGGCAGGCCGAGCAGCGCCCGCGCGGCGAGCACGTGGTTCATCAGCGTCAGGCGGGTCTTCAGGTGGTGCGCCAGATCCTCCCGGCTCACCGTGATCGGTTCCGGGATCGCCACGTCGATCCGCCGCCAGAAGTCGAGCCGCTTTCCCTTCGTCGGGTTGCCGCCGCGGTACGACGTGAAGCTCCCCCACGCCCCCTCGATCCAGCAGGCGTACACCGGCGTGTCCGGCCGCTGCTCCAGGATGTGCCACACCCCGCGGCCGAACCGCTTCAGCGGGCGGTCTTCGCTCCGCCGCAGGTAGCCCTCGGGGAACAGCACCACGCACTCGCCGCGGTCGAGCGCGGCCACCGCCTCACCGATCTCCGGCGGCACGCCCTGCCGCAGCGCCTTCTCCTCCACGCGGATGGTGTGGAACACGTTCACCATCAGCCAGCGCAGCACCGGCAGGTCGTAGAAGACGCTCGTCATCATTGGCGTGACCGGGCGCGGGATGTTCTTCCCGAGGAACAGCGGGTCGAACCAGCAGGCGTGGTTGGCGACCACCAGGCACGGTCCGCCGCGCGGGAAGTCGGCCAGCCCCGGCCCGGCGGCGTGGATGCGGTACACCGGCCACGCCGCCGCCGCGACCGTCATCTCGAACGCCGGGCGGAACAGCCGAACCCACGCGAACGCCGCCGCCACCCCGAGCGCGAGGCCGGCGCCAAGGGTGAAGGAGTCGCGCACCCGCTCCGGGTCTGCCGACCAGAACCGCACCGCGATCACCGGCAGCACGCCGAGTGCGGCCGCCCCCCAGCAGAGGAGCCCGATGAGCCAGCCGGACACGTCGGCCATCCGACCCGCGGGCCGCGAGTCGAGAAACACGCCGACCGCGAGCCCGACCCCGACCCCGGCGGCGCCGGCCGAGTAGTCGCACCAGCCCCAGACCCGCGCGACGATGGACGCAACCGCGCCGAGCGTGAGCCCGACCGGTACGAGCCCGAGGGCGCGGTACGGGTGCCGGAACAGGAGCCCGTAAAGCACCCCGACGACGAGCGTCACGAGCCACGCCCAGCGCGGCCCGTCGGCACCGAACGCCGGCCACGCCGACAGCGCCAGCCCGACGAGTGCGGCCGTCCGCAGGAGCGGGAGGGTCGTCCGGTCGGGCGCGGGGGGTGGCGTCATCGGTGCGGTAGTCGCTCGTGCGGGCCTGGGTCCGGGCGGGCGAAAACACGCCTTGCCAGCCTCGGGCGGGTTGTTAGAATCCTGAGTGTTGCGGGATTGGTATATCGGTTGTGCCCAGCCTTCCCAAGGCTGTGAGAGGGGTTCGACTCCCCTATCCCGCTCTCCCCCACCCTACCACCACACCACCCAATTCCCACCCGACCCTCCGGGTGTACGCCGCACGTTAACCACACGGTTCGGTCACGGGCCGAAGAATCCGCGCAACCGGTTAGCTTTCCGGAATCAGGTGTTGAGGTTCCGCTCCGCGCGGGTGCAGATCCGCTCCGTCGCCGGGGCTGGTGACTCTTTCCGCCAGCGCCTCAACAGCGCCCGCACCCACTCGGGCTTCGACTTGCCGGCGTCGTTCAGCCAGTTCGCCACCGAGTCTTGCACGTACTTCGTCGGGTCGGCCCGGAGTGGTTCGAGGAGCGGCAGGCCGAGCGCCGGGTCGTCCTTGAGCACAGTGAGGTGCGCACACCACACGCCACGCGGCCGCACGACCTCGACCGCGAACCGCCGCAGGTTCGCCGACGGCTCCGCCGTCCACGGCACGAGCGCCGCGACCGCGGCCGGCACGCCGGCCGTGAGGTGCGGGCGGACCGCCATCCACGCCCACTCGCGCACGCCGAAGTGCGGGTCGTCGGCGAGCGGGCGGATGCGGGCGAGCCGGTCGGCGAGCGACAGGCCCGGCACCGCCCCGACCGCGTAGCATGCCCAGCCGCGGACCGTGTCCGACCGGTGCGTGACGGCGGGCGTGAGGGTATCCGCCCCGAGGTGTTCGAGCAGCAGTCGACCGACGAGTTCGGTCCGCTGTTTCACGCCGACGGCCGCGGCGGCCCGGATACTCGCTACTGCACCAACTGGCAGGTCAGGAAACGCGGCAGCGGCAAGTGCGGCGAAGTCGACCGCGAGCGCCTCGGCGAGCGTGGCGGACTCGGTGGTGCCAGCGTTGAGCGCGGCGAGGACGGCGGGCGGCACGTCCGCGATGCGCGACGCCCCGGTGCGACGCTCGGCCATCCGTGGATCCTGGGGTGTGTCACGCCCGGCCGCGGAGGCGGGCGAGTTCGCGCTTCAACCGTTCAACCTCTGCCTCGGCCGCATCCGCACGACTGGCTTCTGTCTCGGCCCGGACGGCCTCCGCCTCTGCTCGGGCGGCCTCGGCCTCGGCCCGTTCGGTGGGGGTGGGTAGTCGGTCCCCGGTCGCCGGGTCGCGGAGGCGGAGCTGCGTGCCGTCGCGTTCCAGGTCGAGGCCGAGCACCTTGCTGGTGAGCCGGCCGTCGGCAGGCTTCACCCGGCGGAAGCCGCTCCCGAACCGGCGGTACATCTGGAACGACGGGTTGAGGTATTCTTCTCGCGGGTCGAACAGGACGTACTCCTTCACCGCCAGCTTCTCGACGTAGAGGTTGTACTTCGTCTCGATGTCTTCCAGCATTGTCGTTTTGGAGGTCGTCTCGATCACGAAGTCGAGGCCACGGCCCTCCTCCCACAGCAGGTAGTTCTCGCGCCGGTGGCCGCCGACGCCGGGAACAACAAACACGTCCGGCGACACGTGGACGCGCTTGTTCCCCTTCTCGTAATGCACGAGCAAGTTGCCGGACACGTACACGTCTGACCGGTCCCGGAACCACCACCGGAGTGTCTCGATCAGCTCCGTCATCAGGTCGCGGTGGAGGTCGGTTTCGGCCATGGGCTTGCCGTCCGAGGTCGGGTAGTCGTTGGTCGGCTGTATGCGGAGCGGCCGGATCATGGCGCCTCCCGACGGTTCTTGCCGCGACATGCTACACCCGCTCCACGACCATCGCCACCGCGTTCCCGCCACCGAGGCACAGGCTCGCCAAGCCGTACCGGCCGCCGCGGGCGCGGAGGGCGTACAGCAGCGTCGTCAGCACCCGGGCGCCGCTCGCGCCGATCGGGTGGCCCAGCGCGATCGCCCCGCCGTTCACGTTCACCTTCGCCTCGTCCAACCCGAGCCCCTTGCCGCAGGCCAGCATCTGCGCCGCGAACGCCTCGTTCAGCTCGAACAGGTCGATGTCGGCGAGGCGGAGGTTCGCCTTCTCCAGCGCCATCCGCACCGCCGACACCGGCGCGATGAAGATGTCCTTCGGGGCGACGCCGCTCGTGGCATAGGAGAGGATGCGGGCAAGCGGCGGCGTGCCAATCCGCTCCGCGGCAGCCGGCGAAGCGACTACCAGCGCGGCGGCGCCGTCGGACAGCTGGGAGGCGTTCCCGGCGGTCACGGTGCCGTCCTTCTGGAACGCCGACTTCAGTTTCGCCAACCCCTCGGCGGTGGTGTCGGGGCGGATGCCCTCGTCCTTCGAGATCGTCACCGGCGTGCGGCCGGGGACGGGGACGACCTCGGCGGCGAAGTCGCCGCGCTCCCACGCGGCCGCGGCGCGGCGGTGGCTCTGGGCGGCGAAGCGGTCCTGGTCGGCGCGCGAGACGTCACAGGTCAAGGCGGTGTACTCGGCCGAGTCGCCCATCGCCCGCTTCTCGAACGGGCACCACAGCCCGTCCACGACCAGCGCGTCGGCGGTCGTCTGGTCGCCGTACTTGAAGCCGGTGCGGGCGCCCTTGAGCAGGTACGGCGCCTGGCTCATGCTCTCCATCCCGCCGGCGACGACCACGTCCGCGTCGCCGGCCTTGATCGCCTGTGCGGCGAGCATCACCGCCTTCAGCCCGGAGCCGCACACTTTGTTGACGGTCACCGCCGGCACCGTGTCGGGCAGTCCGGCGAACAGCGCCGCCTGCCGCGCCGGCGCCTGCCCCTGCCCCGCCTGCACGACCGTGCCGAGGATCACCTCCTGAACCTGCTCGGGCGCGACGTTCGCGCGGCGCACCGCCTCCGCGACCGCGACCGCGCCGAGCCGCGGCGCCGGCAGTTCGGACAGGCCGCCGAGGAACTTCCCGACCGGCGTGCGGGCGGCGGAGAGGATGAGGGGGTGCATAAGGACTTTGGGACGGAGGGACTTGGGGACAGAGGGGCCTGGGACCAGGAGGTGTGTGCGGTGAAGTCCCACCGTCCCCAAGTCCCACGGTCCCACCGTCCCATTCTACCCGCGGCCGCCCGGGGACAGGGGGGCGGTGGTCTCGGTCATGTTGTCCACCAGCGTCTCGATCGCGTGGTAGGCCGACTCGCCGATCCCCTTCTGGTAGATCGGCGGGTAGATCTGCGTCCGCACCGCCATGAACGCGGCGGCGGCGGCCGGGTCGAACTGGCGGCCGGTCTCGCCGGTCACGATGGCGTCGATCTCGACCGGCGACCGCGCCATCCGGTACCGCCGCGGCGACATCATCGCGTCCACCGCGTCGGCCACCGCCAGCACCCGGGCCAGCACCGGGATGGCCTCGCCGGCGAGGCGGTCCGGGTAGCCGTTCCCGTCGTACCGCTCGTGGTGGTGGCGGACCGCCGGGGTGAGCCGGCGGAACGGCTCGATCGACGCGACCACCCGCTCGCCGACGACCGGGTGCTGTTTGATCTCGTCGTACTCCGCCTCGGTCAGTTTGCCGTTCTTCAGCAGCACCTCGTCGCGGATGCCGATCTTGCCGATGTCGTGGACCAGCCCGGCGACGAACAGGTCGCCGACCAACTGGGCCGAGAGGCCCATCTGCTTGCCGACGAGGACGGCGATCCGCGCCACCCGCTCGCTGTGCCCGGCGGTGTACGGGTCCTTGGCGTCGATCACCGCGGTCAGGCTGTGGAGGAGGCCGTTGAGGAGGTGCTTGGTGGCGACCTGGGCGTGCGCCCGCATCCCGACCAGCATCTTCACCGCCATCCGGCCCACCTCCTCGTCGGCGGTGTCGAACCGCCGGCCGGGGGCGAACGCGACCGCGACCACGCACCCGCCGGCGCGGGCCGTGCGGGCCACGACCGCGGCGCTCGGGTGGTCGGGGGCCGGGTCGGGGTTCACCCAGCGGAATGCGTCGTGGTCGGTCGGCACGGCGGCGAGGAGCCTGCGGACGAACTGCCCGCACGCCTCCGGCGTGAGCGGCCCGGCGCCGACCACTGCCGTCGCCTTCGAGGTGCCTCGGCCGAACCAGAACGCCAGGTCGGCGCGGGTGCCGTCGCGGACCGCCTCGACCGTGGCGTGGAGTGCCTCGGCCGAGTTCGTCGTGTCGGTGAGGGTGCCGAGCAACCCCTCCATCACGACGAGCGTGTCGCGGACCTGAACGGCGGCCGGGGCCGATTCGTCGGCGGTCATGGGCAGGCCCCGGAAACAGGGGAGTGTGCCCGATTATAGCCCGGCGGGCATGCGGACTGCGCGGGCGGAACCGGCCGCACGGACCAGAAATCTGAGCAGTTCAGGCGAGACGGGAACCGGCAGAACTGTGTGGCTCAGCGCGGCTACTTCTGGAGAATGGGCAGGTAGTTGTTCGGGAGTTGGAGGACGATCAGACTCATCGCGGTGGCGTACGCGGCGCCGTAGTTCATGTCGGTCCAGATGCCGCCGCCGGCCCGGGCCTTCGCCAACAAGTCGTCGCGGATCGCCGGGAACCACTGCGCCCAGTGCTCGCCGCCGGCCGTCCACATCGCCAGGGCGGCGTAGTAGTGGCCGTAGTAGTAGTGGTGCGGCGGGATCTCCCGGAACGAGAACTGGCGGACCGGGAGGAACTGCATCACGTACCGCAGCCCGCGCTCGACTTGCGGCCCGGCGTACTGCCCGGCGCTGAACAGCCCGACCAGGCAGGCGGCGCTGCGGGCGAACATCGAGAACGGCATCTGCCCGCGGGTGTACCCGAACCCGCCGTCCGGCTGCTGGCACGACTTCAGGAAGTCCACGCCGTCGTCGACCACCTTCTTGCGGACGAACAGCCCGGCGTTTCGTGCCGCCCGCAGGGCCATCATCTGGGCCACCGTGACCGACACGTCGGCGAGCTGTGGCTGCGGCTCGTACCGCCACCCGCCCTCGCGGTTCTGCGCCCGCACGGTGAACCCGACCGCCTGCTCGAGCGCCGACTTCACCTGCCGCTGCCGGGCGGGGTCGGGGAGCATCCCGGACACCTCGCTCAGGAACAGGGAGCCGAACCCGTGGCTGTACATCGCCTGCTGGTTCTGCCCGCCGCGGAACCCGCGCTGCGACTCGATCGACGCGAGGAACCCGGGCGTCGGCCCGGCGGCGGAGGCGAGGAGGAAGTCCACGATCCGCGATACGGTGCGGGCGTAGCGGCCGCGGCCGGGCTGGTGCCCACCGGCCATGAGCGCGAGCCCGGCGAGCGCCGCGATGCCGACCGCCGCCCCGCCGCCGAGCCGGTCCGAGGTGAACGCCCCGTCGTCGAGTTGTGCCTGGGCGAGGTAGGCGAGCCCGCGGTCGATGGCAGCCTGCGTCTCGGGGGTGACGAAGTCGGCGTCCGGCGCGGGGGGCGGCGCCTGGGCGAACGTCGGGGTGTCGTGCCCGGCCCACCCGAGCAGCCCGACACCACCGCCGACGGCGGCGAGCCGGAGTGCGGCGCGGCGGGTGATCGGCAGGCGCGGGGTCATCAGGGGTTGCCCGGGGTGTCGCGGCGGGTTCATTCTACCGCGCCAACTATCGCTCCGTTCCCTTGGTCGTGCCGCCGAAGCCGAGCCCCTTCTTGATCCCCTTCACCACGCCGCTCGACGCGCCGGCGGCGATCGTCTCGGCGCCCTTCGCGGCCTCGTCGGCGATCGTCGTCTCGCCGTGGCGTTTGCTCCGCGTCACCACGACGTCGTCGCTGTTCTTCGGCAGCCCGTCCGGGCCGTGCGAGCGGACCTCCAGGGTGTAGTTCAGCGTCCCCTTCTCGACCTTCGCCTCCAGCGGGCGGCCGTAGGCGTCGGCGGCGGTGGTGGCGAAGTCCTTGCCGCCCTCCCACCGGTCGGCCTCCACGTTGAGCGTCGAACGGGTGGCCTCGCGCAGTTCGGTGGCGCTCGGTCCGCAGCCGAGGAGGAGAAGGGGCAGGAGAAACAGGAGTGGGCGGCGCATGACAGGCACCCGGGAGACGGCCGGCGGCTTCGCGGCGCACACGCCGCGAAGCCGCCGGCGACACCCTTACACGGACTCGCGGACCTCGAAGCCTCGCCGGTACTCGCGGAACAGCATCGCGTTCGCCTCGGCGGCGCGGGCGCCGGTGAACCGCTCGCTGGCCGGGTCGAACGTCAGCTTCGGGCCAGCGCGGCCGACGGCGGTCGCCGGGTCCACCTTGTGCTCGCGCAGGTGGTCCTTCATCCGGGTCAGGGCGTCGGCCGCGGCGGTCGAGCCGGCGAACCCGGCCACGTCGCCGATCGGCCCCTCGGTGCCGAGCCGGTAGCTGATGTTCGCCAGGTGGCACAGCGCCGCCGAGACGTGCCCCTCGGCGATGTCGCAGTTCAGGTCCTCGCGGCGCCGGCTGCGCACGGCCTTCACGAAGTTGTCGAAGTGGAACTGGTCGCTGCCGCCGTTGAACCGGGCCACCTCGCGGCCGTCCCGGTCGTACTGGATGCCGCCGGAGTAGTTCGGGCACACGACCATGCCGTTCGCCCCGACCCAGATGTTCCCGACGCCGGCGCCGCGGTAGTTCGGGCTCTTCAGCCCGCGGACCTCGAACACCATCTTCGACTCGCCGTAGTCGAACAGCGCCACCTGGGTGTTCGCCGTCTGGCCGTCGTCGGTGTACCCGAACCGGCCGCCGACGCTGCACACGCTACTCGGCATCGCCTTGCGGAGCCCCCACCGGGCCTTGTCCATCTCGTGGACGCCCTGGTTGCCGAGGTCGCCGTTGCCGTAGTTCCAGACCCAGTGCCAGTCGTAGTGGACGGTGCCGTTGCCGCGGACGTTCCGCCGCGGCGCCTCCAGCGGGGCCGGGCCGCACCACAGGTCGTAGTCCATGCTGGCCGGCGGCGTCTGCGGGCCGTCCACCTTCCCGATGCTCGGGCGGTTCTTGTAGCACAGGCCGATGGCCAGGTCGACGGTGCCGATGTTGTTGTGCACCGCCTCGATCGCCTGCCGCATCCCGGGGTTGCTGCGGCTCTGCGTGCCCACCTGGCAGATGCGCCCGTACTTGCGGGCGGCGGCGGTCATGATCGCGCCTTCCCTGACGTTGTGCGTCGCCGGCTTCTCGCAGTACACGTCCTTGCCGTTCTGCATCGCCCAGATCGCCATCAGCGCGTGCCAGTGGTTCGGCGTGGCGATGGACACGACGTCGACGTCGCGGTTCTCGACGACGCGGCGGACGTCCTTCACGAACGTCGGCGCCCGGCCCTGCACCTTCTCGATCGACCGCATGGCGTTGCCGATCACCGCCTCGTCGCAGTCGCAGACGGTGGTGATTTCGCAGTTGTTCTTGCCGAGGAAGCCGTTGACGTGGGCCATCCCGCGGCTGCGGACGCCGACCACCGCGACGCGGAGCTTGTCGCTCGCCTGGCGCGCCGCCGTCGCGCGGGGCGCGTCCTGGGCGGTGGCGACCGGCCCGAGGGCGGCCGCGGCGGCGGAGAGGATCGTACCCCGTTCGAGGAATTCGCGGCGGCTGAAGATGTCCATCACGGGCTCCGGGGGCGGGAGAAGGTGCGAGTCGGGTCCAGGAATGATTAAACCCGATTCCCCGCCGCGAGGCAAGGAACCGGGTCGTGGGGACCGGCGGGGGCTCGTCCGCTTATGCCGTCTTCGGGTTGTAGCCGATCAGGTCCCAGCCGGTGCGGTACTGGCGGCGGACCAGCGCGGCGGCCGCGGGCAGGTCGGTGGCGCGGCAGTTCTCGCCGTCCCAGGTGAACGGCTTGCCGGTGCGGATCGCCACGTTCCCGAGCAGGAACGCCGCGGTCAGGAGGCCGGCGTAGTCGAAGTTCGACAGCGCCGCCGCCGGCCGCCCGGCCTTGATCGCGTTCACCCACTCGGTCTTCTGGCCCTGGTCGCCGCCGCCGTTCACCGCCAACTGCTCGGGCCGGGTGCCGTTGTTCGTCACCTTGCCCGTGCTGAAGTACACCTGGGCGCCGTAGTCGTCCGGCGAGTAGGCGATGCCGTTCGCCCCGACCAGGATCGAGCCGCTGTCCACCAGCCCCTTGCGGTTCGGCGTCAGCGCCGTGGCGCGGGTGACGAGTTCGGCGGGCGGCAGCACCTTCTGGTTGTCCTTGCGGCCCTCGTACCAGTGGAGCGTGAGCGCCGGCATCGACCCGCGGGCCGGGAAGTTGATGGTGACGTGCGCCCACGCCGGGCACGTCTCGCCGTTCACCCCGCCGGCCTCGGCCGACACCCGCGTCGGGTGCCCGAGGCGCAGCGCCATGAACGCCATGTTGGCGGTGTGGCAGGCCATGTCGCCGATCGCGCCGGTGCCGAAGTCCCAGAACCCGCGCCAGTTGAAGTCGTGGTACACGGCCCGCTTCCGGTTGGCGGGGGCGTTGCCGTGCGAGTACGGCCGCTGCGGGGCGACGCCGAGCCACGATTCCCAGTCGAGGTACGCCGGCACCGGCGACTCGGCCGGGCGCGCGGTGAGCCCCGGCGCCTGCGGCCACACCGGGCGGTTCGTCCACACGTGGACCTCGCGCACGTCGCCGAGCTCGCCGGCCTGGACCAGCTCGACCGCCCGCCGCAGCCCGTTCTCGGCCGTGCCCTGGTTCCCCATCTGGGTGCAGACGCCGTTCGTCCGCGCCTCGGTCCGCAGCAGGTGCGCCTCGAACACGTCGTGGGTCAGCGGCTTCTGGCAGTACACGTGCTTCCGCGCCCGCATCGCCAGCACCGCGGGGGTGGCGTGGTTGTGGTCGGGGGTGGAGACGGTGAAGGCGTCGGCGTTGCGCATCAGCTCGGCGTCGTCGAACACCCGGCGGTAGTCGGAGAACGTCTTCGCCTGCGGCCACTTCTTCTGCTTCGCGCCGAGGAAGTCCTTGTCCACGTCGCACAGGCCGACGACCTCCATCAGGCTGCCGGCGTGGTCGATGTCGCTGGAGCCCTTGCCGCCGATGCCGATGCCGACGACCTTGAGGCGGGCGTTGGCGCCGGCCGGCTGGGCGGTGGCGGGGGCGGTGTACAGGTAGCCGAGGCCGGCGGCCGACGCGGCGAGGGCGCGACGGCGGGTGATCCGACGACTCATGGAGAGGGTCTCCAGGGAACGGGGTGAACGATGGCGGGGCGGGAACTTCGCGTAGTGTATGCGACCGCCGGCGGCGGCTCAAGAAAAGTGATTCGCCAAGCCGCGCGCGGCTACTCGAGCCGGACCACGAGGCGGTAGCCGAAGCCGGGGCCGCCGAGGTCATGGGCGTCGAGCAACGACAGGTAGTAGACGCCGTCGCGCGGGAGCGTCACGGCGATCACCGGGTCGGGCGTGCCGTTCGCGTCATCGACCGCGGCGACGAAGCGGCGGTCGGCATCGACCAGCGTGAGAAGGCCGTCGAGCGGCGAGCCGAACCGTGCGGCCTGCACCTCGGCGCGGAGCTTCTGCCCCGCCTTCCCTTGGATACGGAGCACGTCCGGGTTCTTCTCCTGGTGGATCGTGCCCACCACGGCACACGGCACCGGGATCGGCTGCGCGGCATCGTAGCCGTCGTTCGGTTCCTTCTCGGCAACCACGGGCAGGGCGTCAGGGATCAGCAGCGCGTACGGCGTCGACGACCCACCGGGGCCGACGGCGGTGAGCGCGACGCCGGGCTTGGCGTCCTTCGGCAGCTCCAGTTCGACTTCGACCTCGGAATCGCCGATGCGCTGGGCGGGGTAGTTGTTCGGGACGTTCGCCTTGCGGGCGGCGAGTAACTTCGCCGCCGCGCCGTCGGCGCCGGCGATGGTCACCTCTTTCACCCCGTCGAGGTGCTTGCCGCGCAGGACGAGCTTCTGCTTGGCACCGGGCGCGACGACGAGCGGCGTGGCGTAGAGGAGCCTCGGGGCGTCCTTCTTCTTCTCCAGCTCCTTCTTCTGTGCCGGCGCGGGTGCGGCCGCGAAGACCGCGACAGCGAGGAGGAAGAAGGCAGTAGCGCGGGGCATGAGTCAGGTTTCGTAGATCGGGCCGAGTCTTCGAGGCCCGACGCAGGAGAGCAAAGGGCGAACGGAGGCGGACCAGAACCTCAACCCCCGTGGGGTCGGACGCCACCTGATTCATTCGGTTTGCGTCCGCGCTCCACGTCGGGCCTCGAAGACTCGGCCCGACCCACGACAGAGCCGCCAGGCTCACGCGAACAGTTCGCGGACCGGCTCGCCTGCGTCGAGCACCTCGACCGGGCGGCCGTCCGGGGTGTGGAGGTGCTTCCGCGGGTCGATGCCGAGGGCGTCGAGCATCGTGTACGCCACGTCCGCCGGGGCGACCGGGCGCTGCGTCGTGTATGCCCCGTGCCGGTCGGTGCGGCCGAGCACGAAGCCGGGCTTCACCCCCGCCCCGGCGAACAACAGCGACGCCGCCGGCCCCCAGTGGTCGCGGCCCGCGTCCTTGTTGATCTTCGGCGTCCGCCCGAACTCGCCCATCACCACGAGCAACGTGTCCGCGAACGTGCCGCGGGCGTGCATGTCCTCGACCAGCGCCGACAGGGCCGTGTCGAACTCCGGCAGCTTGCGGTCGAGCCCCTCGAAGATCTTCCCGTGGTGGTCCCACCCGCCGTAGTTCACGGTGACGAACCGCACCCCCGCCTCGACCAGCCGGCGGGCCAGCAGCATCGACTGCCCCGCCGTGTTGCGGCCGTAGCGGTCGCGGAGGCGGTCGGGCTCCTGGTCGACGGCGAACGCCCGGCGGGCCTGGGTCGACAGGACCATCTCCCGGGCACGGGCGTGGAACTCGTCGTAGGTGGCGATCTGGTCGTTCCCCTCGACGCGCCGGGCCAGCCCGTCCACGGCCCCGAGCAACGACTCGCGGCGGCCGGCGCGCTCGGCGGGGATGCCGTTGGTCGTCAGATCCTGCACCTGGTAGTTCGCCTGGCTCGGGTCACCGGCCTTGAACGACTCGTACCGCCCGCCGAGGAACGCGCTCTTGCCGAGCTCCCAGGTGAACGACGGGTTCCGCGGCACCGCGACATACGGCGGCAGCGTGCCGCTGAACCCGGTCTCGTGGGCGACCACGGCCCCGACCGCCGGGTAGTCGCCGAACGGGGTGCCGAACCGCCCGGAGAGCACCCAGTTCGTGGCCGTCTCGTGGTGGTCGTTGTTGTGGGCGCCGGACCGCCCGAGGGTGAGCCGGTCCATCACCTTCGCCAGCAGCGGCAGCTTCTCGCCGACGTGCAGGCCGGGGACGACGGTGGGGATGGGCTTGTAC
>VFQN01001704.1_pt1 | contig 35757 bp, 56 predicted proteins | sample 3512371 | NCBI WGS metagenome assembly VFQN01 (sample SAMN10412370, study PRJNA504923) | tailings metagenome | isolation source: Replicate 2 from Balatoc abandoned mine | place: Philippines: Itogon, Benguet | collected 2017-08-28
CGCGGGGGGGGGGGGGGGGGGGGGGGGCGGGGGGGGGGGGGGGGGGGGGGGGGGGTGTGCTGCTTTGTGCCGATCGCAGGACGGCAAGAGCTGCTGGTGTCGGCGGTGGGGTGACTTTGCTCTGTGCGGACCGCCGGCGCTGTCTCATGGCGGCAGGGTTTGTTTTGCTGACGCAGGTGCCATTGAGCTTGTAGCCAATTTGATGCTGTTGGTTATCCAGGTGATGCTATTGAAGTACTTCACCACCGTTTGCAATGATGGTTCTCATGGCCCCCCTGCGCTGTTTGCTTGCCGGACTGCACGCAGGCTCCGGAGCCGTGAGCCGCCGCAGGCGCCCCACGAGCTCGACATAGTGCGACCCGTAGCTTCTGCTGGGGATTCAAGCGGAGCAGTGCAGATTATTCGTCATGCTGTACCGTACATGCAAACCGATCGCCAGGTCCTTAGCTTCTGCTGGGGGCCCAAGCGGAGGCGCCCTGGTCCGCTGGCCTGCTGGGTCCCGGGGCACAACGTGATGAAAGCCGGAACGCTGCTGGTGGCCTCGTCACGTTGGTGTGGGGCAAGCGAGACGTGCAGTCAGGCGGCAGGCGCCAGGGGCAGGCGCCAGGGGATGCAAGCGGAGGCGCCCTGGTCCACTGGCCTGCTGGGACCCTGGGCCGAACGTAGCAGTACGTATCAGCCAGAACGCTGCTGGTGGCCTCGTCACACTGGCGTCGGGCAGGGGAGCCGCGGAGTCCCTGGAGCGGGCTGTCAACGGTGGCCGGCGGCGGGGCGTAGGAGGGGCAGGTTGCGCTACAATGGATGGGTAACGGTGGCCTGGCTGGGGAGAAGGCTGTAGCGTTGAAGCGGGTGGGTTGCAGGTTGATTGTACCGCACCGTACAAGCAAACCGATCGCCGGATTTGGGCTTCTTTTACGAACATGCCACGTGTTGCATGAGTACCGGCCCGCAGTGTTAACAGTTGCGCATGCAATTGTGGTTCGGGACACCCGCCAAAAGTGACTTGTGAATCATCTTGACAGTGCTCGCATCCTCATAGATGTAGTGTTCGGAATGGCTTTTGGCCCAGAGGGAGGTTCGTGGCATGCAAGGCATGGCGGCGGCCAGGGGCGTTGCAAGGAACAGCAAGAGTGACTGGAGCCCTGCAGAATGGGGTCAGGAGCCGCCAGGAGTCAGACAGTTGCAGTGGCCGCCAGGGGTAAGACAGGGGTAAGACAGTTGCAGTGGCGAGGGCGGTTAAGCAGGGGAAACAATCAATAATGGTGGTATTTTGTCTCGTGAGGACCTAGGGTCAGGGCTGGTATCTTATTTTATTTTCACAAAATACCGCCGCTTTCAGGCTGCGCAGCGGCGCCAAAATCAGAGGATTTTATCGAAATTGATAAAAGAAAACGGGGCTGGACAGGGGTATTTTATTTGGTTTTCGAAATTTCAGGTGCTACACTGCATGGCATAGACCCTTTCATAAAATACTGGGACTTTTGGGCGTTGGATTTTATCAGAACTGATAAAATGCCTTGGCGGAAGAAACCAGCCCTGCCTAGGGTGGCGGTCTGTCACGGTGCGCACACGTGATGGCCCTTTTTGCAGTGGAGCAGGTGCTTCTGGGTGCCAGAGCCTGGTGTATGGGTCAGCAGGGGCTGCCCCCGGGCGGTTTTAATTGGCAGACGTTACACAGGGGCCAAAGCATCCGCTGCATGCGGGTACATGTGACATGAGGCAGCATGAGGGGCGAACATTCCATCCACTGAGGGGGCCTCAACCAATAATGCAGGGACTCCCAACGCACCGACCTAGGTCACAGGAAGGGCTACGCGGCAGTATACCCCCTCACTAGACGGGCCTGGCATGGGCAGGCATGCGAAGGACGAAGACTAGTGGGCAGGCGCGGCAGGCTGTTTTAAGGAAGAAGGATCAACAGCACGCGGAGTGTTTCTCAACGTGCAGCCCTGCTGTACCGCTTTTGGGAGTGACTTTGCGATTGTGATCGCATACCATTGCATGTAACGGAAGGATGGTCAGGCGCTGAGGGCCAGGCTGCGGGCGGCGAACGACGTCAGACCTCGGCCAAGCCTCGGCCAGGGGAGCTCCCTTGGTCTCGATGCGCGTAACGGGCTGGCCTAGGCCCTTGCGCAGGATTAGGCCCAACAACCAGCGGTACAATTGTTAACACTTCCTGCAGGAGTACTCCCAGGCATCTTGTGCCACCCCCGCAATTTGTTTCTGCTGCTGCTGCAACTCCTCGGAAAGTGGTTGAAGGCCTTGCATCGGCCGTAAAAGCCCGCAAAAACTCAGCAACCGTTCTACTCTCCAGCCTTCATGGTCCCGCCACGAACAGTTAACAGCTTGTTACAGTCGAACACCTTAGATAGACACGTAAATTAGCCTTTGCACTGCCGAGACAAGAGTCGCGTCGCTCTGGTTCTACCTACCTCACTCCTCGGCCCAGCCAACAACGCCGGCCTACCGCATACTGCCAGAGGTAAGTGTAGTACAATGTGGCACGTAGATGTGCTACCAGGGTATGTCCGTATGAGGGCCCGCGGTTCCCACCCGGCTGTAGGACAGAGAGACAGTAGTGCGCCACACTGAGCGCTGCCTTCACTGCATCCAGAAGTCTTATGCTAAGCAGGATACAGTATTATCATATGGCAGCGCGGTGTATATTCGCCCAGGGCCGGTCCTGTCGCCAGTCATGTCCCTTCAACTCGTCGACAGTTACCTTCTTGCGAATCCACTTTCCTTCTTCTCCAAGACATATACAGCTCCAAATTCTCCCATGCTATACAGGACACAGTCTTCTACTACCCTTCGGCTTCCCGGCGTCGAAAGCCTTGTAGCAGCAGCGAACCGGCGACATGGCGCCAACGGTGGCAGCTTTCCATCATCACAACAACCCATTCCACAGCCCCGGATACCCCATGTCTGGCGCAACTCAAATACATGGGAACTACGCCGGCTGGAACGCCTCTACGCCTTCGTCTCCCGGTGCAACGTCCCCGCCGGTGCAGCAACACCCTTGGCAGCCGTACCCGCAGCAGCAGCCGACGCTTACACCCAGCGCAGGCGCCCTGGTGCTATACAACCCCCAATCATTGTTCGGACTCTACTACAACGAACATCTGCATGGGCCCTTTGCCACGGGCATGGGCGTCAACCCCTTCACCCCAGGTGCGGCCGAGCAGGCGCACAGCTGCGGCAGCGGCCGAGGTCGCACACGTTGCATCCACAGCTGCATTCAGTCAATGCCACCCGTACGGAAGCCCTGCCCATCCAAGCGCACTGCTACCAGTAAACCCACATCAATCCTTGTGTTTGCAGAGCCCACTTTCCCGCCCGGCACCTCTACACCTCGTTCCGCCCCGGCCCCTGCCGCCTGTGACCCACATGCTCTGCTGGCCTTCCTGACCTTCCTTTCTCTTCCCCCCAGGCCTGTCCAACCAGCTCACCACCCTGGCCAAGCCCAGCTACGCCACGGAGGACCCCCTGCGCCACAAGTACCCCGCAGCGCGCTCAGCAAACGACCCGCTGTCGTGGATCAGCGACGAGCTGTTTGGAATCAGGTGCGTGATATACCGTACATTGTGGTATACCGTAGGGAAGCGCGTGTAGGAGGGTGCAAAGTGTGGTGCAGAGGGCCGTGTTTCGAGTGGGCAAGGGTTGGTAAGTGGTGCCGTACAAGCCAACGCGCACCATGGCAGGCGCTGAGTTCGGCCCGGCGTGTCGTCATCGTAATGAGCGCCCGGCGCCAAACTCCAGGGGATCTGGGTCAATAGGTGGCTGCGCCCTCGCGCACGGTTCCGGTCATGTGATCCTTGGCACCTGCTGATGCCTTTGCCTCTCCCCTCTTGTGCCTGATCTGCACCTGCCCGCAGCGACCAGCGGGCCAAGGTCAGCGGCGAGCGGGCACCGCTGCGCTCCCGCAGCACCAGCGGCAGGCACTGACGCCGACTGCATTTTGGTGTGCGCGGACGGCGCGGCGGCCGCGGCAGGCATGTACGGCACGCAGTTTCCACGCAAGCACGCTCTTTAGGGCTGCAGTCGCCTGCGACAGGGGGCTTTCCACGGCGGCCGGCAAGCACCTGTGCGTGCTGGGTCAGCGGCTGGCCGCTGGGGATCTGCCAACTTGCGAGTAAGCAAGGGTCCGGCAGCCTGCTGCTCCCGTGTGCAATGTGGTGCAAGCAAGGTGGCACGGCGTCCGGGCGAATGGACGGCCGCCGTGGCCTGTCGGGATGTGCTTTGTCCGTTGCAACGGTGCCTCAGGTGCGAGGGTGCAACCACGCGTTGGGTGCGCTGTGGGGCCCGCGAATGGTGCTTGTTACACCGTGGGCAGGCTGGAAGGCCGGATACTGTTCGACCGGTATTCTTTACTGCTGTACATATGCGGGATAGGCGTCGGGGCGTCGCATATGAGGGGCATGCTTGCCGATTGTTCTCCTGCTTTTAGCTGCTTCGACGGGTTTCGGAAGGCCGTGGGATTTGCGGCGCCTAGCGGGGTGGTTGCATTCGTGGCAATGGCGGTGCGGAGCAAAGGCCTTTCTTCGTGGACTGCAAATGTGCATGGGCGCGAGGCGTAGGTGCCAACTAGGGCGTGTGGCTTGCACGCAGGATTATGCAAACGCAGGATGGTGCAGGGGCGTTCCAGCATGCATTGCGTAAGTAGCGGTCCCTTCTCCAGGCGTTGCGCTTCGCGCGGTCGGTGCGAGCCTCGTGCAAGCAGCGCCTAACGCTGCAGTTGCGTGGTAACAACTGCAAATAGCAAAGCAAGTGCAAGAAGCTTGTGTTGGGCGGGGGCACGTGCAGGGGTGGGTATTGCCATGGTGTGGGGCTCGTGTACCACTATCCCACGACTCGTGGTGACGTGCGTGCAGGATGGTGGTGTGATCATCAGTTGCCTGCAAACCACGGCTGGCAAGCAGGCATATATGCTGTACGGCTTGTTGCGGCTTTGCCTGGTGGCGTACTAGGGGCGTACCGTGGCCTTGCATACTGGCCAGTCTGAGCGAAAGCGAGCCGTGCCGCTGTTGGACAGAACTTCGTCTTGATGGAGTTGTGGACATGTCCGTCTCCGACTCCAGCAATAGGGCAAGCTGAGCTCGTGCGAGTGCGCCCCGGTACTCACTCAGGCATACCGGGCACGGCCCGTAGCGGCTTTGCGTGGCACCGTGGCATTGCATGTACGCTTTACGGCACGCAACACCGCTGTCTGCCTGCTGGTGCAAAGCCGCGGATGCTCTTTTGCACTGATAGGCCGTGCCGAAATTGGGTACGGCGTACGGCCAGTTGCTAGTGCAGTGGAGTGTGTGAGTGACGCCGCGGCAGAGCGCTGTCCTTCAGCAGTCGCAGAGGGTGCTGTCCATGCTGCTGTCCGTGCTGTGTGTAGCGATGCAGGTGCTGAGGGGTGTTGTAGTAGAATGTGGTGCAGAGATGTGCTAAGCAAGAAACAAGGTGAAATTGACGAGGGAGCGAGAGCGTGGACGGTTACGAGTGACCGAGGCTGAAGCTGCCGGCAAACGTGCCGCTGTTCACACTTGCGGGGTCTTTGAGAGGGTGGTGGTGTGGTCTACCTGCTGCCCGTGCATTGTCCTGTGTGTAGCATTCGGGCACTGTGTTGCGGCGTAGTGCTGCACGCGTGCACGGTACCGTGTGTTGTGTGGACCCAACTGCTGGGTTGGGTGTTAGGTCGCGCACGCGACCAACGGCAGGAGCTGGTCGTGACATGTATGGGGACGTGCATGGGCAGGATTGAGCGTTTAGAAGTATTAGCATTTGCGCGTGGAAGCTGCGAGGCCTTACACCCAAGCATGCCAGGCAGTGCAGTCTGAGGCTGGGGAGCATGGGCCGGTCTATGGGCAGGGTTGCACTAAACCGTATGCATTTGCGTGTGGGCCCTTATGGAATGGGTCTTCAGCTTTTCCCTGCTGGTCCTAGTAACGTTGGGATTGGGGAGTTTGGCACGTGGGAGTGTGTACATTGCAATGAACTGCAATTGTAGTCCCCATCATCTGATGTAACACGGCTTTAGCTGCAAGGGGAAGGGGAAGGGGACGCTGGTTCTCGGTGACCTACTTGTTGTAGAGCATGGCTAGCGATCAGTATACATGCCTAACGGCGCTGCTTAGCGTGTCGTGCAACGGTGCCCAGGTACGCGTTACAAAGCTATCTCCCTCGCCGTCAAGCGTGCACAGTCACGGCGTGCACGTAGCGGTGCGTTAACGAAGGCCAACGCTCACCCGGCACACCTCACGGCGGTGGCTCAGCAGCTCCACTTGCCATCCGGGCCTGCCATATACCGTAGTTCACATAAGCCTTGGCTACGCTGCCTCATACTGCAGTTCCTGAACAGCGATGTTTTCATGACTGATTAGCATGCCTCGCACTAGCATCATGTGCTACTCTGGCACTCAAGGCACTGCGGCCGTGCGCCATGCGGCCGCCCGTCCACTGTCCCATCCCGAAGCAGCCAGCCTGAACTTCGTGTCACAAAGCGCAACTTCACAAGCTACCACGCACGCATGAGCCTACCCGCGTCATCACTACTCCAAGCACGTACGCCGGCAACCCTACCCACAAGCTTATGTAGAGCCGCCAGCCACCACCGCGAACCCGCCCGCGGCCTGCTGAGTTTTTGATGATCACTCAAACGCCTGTCTATGCCCTCAAAGCGTCTCCATGCAAAATGGCCGTCCCAGCGGCAGTGTTCGCTGGCGGCTGCAGGCGTTGCACTCAGCCCATACCACCATCCGGCGCTGCCCCCTTGCCCCCCCAGCCTGGCCGTCCCGTTGGCAGCTCCCACCGCTCTGAGCCAAGGCCCAGCAGCAGCAGCTCCCGATTGATAGTCCCTCCCGACCCGCTCTCCTGCCTCACAGAGGCAGCTCCCTGCTGAAGCCCACGTTGGCCCGCCCTCGCAGCAGCACCTCCCTGCGCCAGTCCCGCTCCACTCGTGTCTTCCCAGCCTCCCGGCTGCAGCCTCCTGCCCCGCCCCCCGCCCCGTCCCCCTGCCCTCACATCGGCACCTCCCCTGCTCCTGGCCATGGCCGTTCGCCAGCCCTCACGTAGACAGCACCTGGCTCCTGTTTAACACTCGCCCTGACATCGGCAGCTCCCTGCTGTAGGACAGCTCCCGCACCCGCCCGTCGGCGGCAGCACCCCAGCCCTGCTCCGACCCCTCCCTCCGTCCACCAGCCCTCAAATCAGCAGCTCCGTGCTCCAGTCGCAGCTCTCACATGGCGGCCTTGCAGTGGTCCTTGCTCCACCCCCACCCCCGCCCCTCCCTCCGTCCGCCCGCCATTACAGCGGCAGCTCCTGCCCCAGTCCAGCTCCCGCATGCGTCACGCCTTGCAGTCCAGGAGCGCCAACGGCGGCAGCGCGCCCAGCAGGCACCCGGGTAGCTCCCAGGCCGCCGTGCCTGGAGAGGGGTTGGCGTGCGGGTGGGAAAGGGGACGGCCACGGGATGCGGGTTACGGTGTGGACGTACGTGACTGAGGCGTGAGGGTGCCCATCCATGGAGGTCCCGCCAGAAAGGCAACGACGGGCGGTGTGGTGTTGGGGGCGACACAGCTTACAGAAAGAGGCCGAGTCCAATGCTGTGCCTGCCGGCTATGCTGCGGTCGCCCACACACCAGCACGCTACTGCCAGGCCGGTGAAACCTCACCAAGACCTGTTCTGCGTGCCCTGGCTGCCCGCTATGGCCGGCCCCCAAAACAAAACAGGTCGTGCACTACTGTGACATACCAAACTGTCGCTGCGACCGCAGGCCTGCAGCCGAGGTCATTGCTGATGCCGACAAGGGCAGCGGAACTCAACCCCCCGAGGCAACTGCGGTAAGTATCCCGGTCCGCCCCTTCCCCTCAGGCAGGCCCAAATACGGTACCTCAAGGTGAGGCTCCGAAATCCCCTTGCTCCACACTCCCCAGCGCTCACTACCCCACGCACCCGCCAGCACGAAGCCCACTTCGATGACTAGCGAGGAGCGCACCATGGGGCCCGTGGGGTTGTGGGGTTGGCGCTGATGTCCATGTCCACCTGGGAGTACACCGCACAACGGGGCCGCAAAAGGTCCAAGCGAAGTCAATATTTGTTAGGCTAAACAAGAAGCCGTGCCGAAGTTTATGTGTATGCACGGTCCAGGGGTGCTTGCAGAAAGCTCCATGCGGCCACCTGAGAGCCCGTTCGAGACCCACAAGGTGCCTGTGGCTCGGCCACGGCACTTTCACGCCTTTCCGCCGCCCCCCGCCATCTCCCGCCCACCCCTTCTGCAGCTGTACGTCATGAGGCGCTGCATATCTACGCATCCCATGTGGACAGAAAGAGACTTCCTGAAGCAAGCCCATGGCAGGGTCGGTGGAAGCCGTGCCCACATTGCGATGAGGCTGAAAACAGTCCAACGCACCCCCTCCACATGCAGCAGTACGCAGTCCCCTCCCAGCAGTACGCAAACGCGGTTGCAGCACGTACAGATCACAGCGGGCCGCTTCACCTCAGCTTACCCTTCTTGACTACGCCCGCAGCTGTCGCTACTGCGCCTGCTCCTGCTGCTGCTGCTGCTCCTGCTGGAAAGCTGCGAGGTACCGCTGCTCGGCCCGCCGCAGGCGGTCAGCCATGGCGTCCAGCCGCTCCGCGTGCTTCTTCCCGAAGTTTACGAGGGCTTCCACCATAGCCCAGGCGGGGTCAAGCTCCGGGAAGTGGGGGTGGTCGTGGCAGACCGCGTCGAGGAAGGCTGCACTGCTCGCAACGGTGTAGTCCTGGTTTGCGTCGGCATCAACGCTAAACGTCTCCACGGCGTCAGACTGCACCCAGAACTCCTTCGCCAGGCCGTAGGTGTCGCAAAAGCCCTGACTGGCCGCAAGGATGTCATTGTAGACGTCGGTTAAAGGCTGAATGGTCTCTAACAGCTTACTGAAAGCGCTGAAGGTGGTGCATCGCTGCACCAGGGCCCCGTGTTGCGGCTTGCTTACACTCTGCTCCACGCTGCTGATGAATTCACAATACAGGGCGCCGATGACCTTGTTGTGCAGGTTACGTAAGTGCTCCATGGCCTGCGTTTGCATCATTCATGAGCGAACATGGGACCCAATTCCGCTGTCGCAGCCCACAGAGTGCATACCTCGTGCTTCCGCCGCTCCAAGCCCCCTAGGCTGACACCGTCAAGTAGCTTAACATCGGCGTCGCCTAAAGGGCCGTGGGCAACAGGGTGAATGGCAGCGCCACAGTCCATTCGCTCGACCAGAGCTGCCCAAGCCACGTGTTTGGCTTCAATTTAAAATCACGCAGTATGCATTATATTGTTCACCTGATGCACTTGGTGGATGCTAAGCGTTCTGTTTCGTTGCGTTTGAGTGTTCCGTACGGCATTCTGTGCATGCATGAACCCAATGTGCACTTGGAGCCCATCCCACTTTAGACGGCGGAGGGGAAACGGCAGCGAGGAGGTTTGGAGGGTGGATGGAGGGTGGGAGGCAGGGGAGGACTGAGGGGCAACCTTGGCCAACGATGCCACACCGTCCCTCATGTTTCCAACCCCACGCCGAGTCAGTCTGCGCCGAGTGAGATGAATCAGTGCGGGTGTCCGGGGACTGTGCGACAACGAAACGTACGACAACAGAGTAAAGCAGCTCCTACTCATGTTGCAGCCTACAATCACGATTCGACATGTGCGCAACCGCCTTGCACTACCTGACATGGGGCGTCTGCAAAAGCACGACCACTGGCGCTGAGTCAAACTCACGCGCTACTTTGAAAGCCTTGCATTTGCTCTGGTGCTCGGATAGTTGCGAAGGGAACGCGGGGCTCAACACGGCAACACCACCAAGGGTTGTTGGCGCTGGTTAGCGCCGGTGGGCAACGAACTCGGTGGGGCTGAACGGCGTGTGCTGTAGGACAAGGCGCACGAACACAATGGTTTTGGGTAAAAACATTTTCTCTGGCATTTTTTGTTACAGTCCAGGTCAAGGTACGATCCAGGTGGTGGTTGGGCGAGGCAGAAGGCTCTGGCGCAGCAGCATCCTCCGTGGCATCCTCTGCTGCGCAGCCGTACGCGCCCTGTGGCACAGCCTTGCGACGTTGCGAGGCGGGGTCAGTGGGGGTGGGGGAGGGCGTGCCAGCTGGCGCTGTTTATGCTTGCACGTCCGTGGTTGCTGCAACGACGCTGCCATACCAATGAGCAATGCAACGGTCCCAATGAGGTCGACGCAGCCCACCTCTGGCTTGAGGTAGGTCAGGATAGGTGGTGGACGGGGCCGGACGGCCGCCCGCCCAGACCCCCCAAAAGCAAATTTCGGTCCCTCCATCCGATTGGTGGGGCCCCCAGAGGCACCTGTTTTGGCAAATGGCCGCTACACAAGACTAGAACACTACTGGCACCAGCATGGCAGCGGTAATACGCGCCCCTGCAACGCACAGAACGCCATAAGAGGAGGCAGCCTTGCGGGTGGGATCCTGAAGTGCCCGCCCTAGTGGGACGCATTGCTGGTCAACAGGCTTGATGCTGCACACGTGTGCCGTACGTCCTGGTTTGGCGTGGTGGCGTTACCAGGGGCGTTCCGTGTAGTACCGGTACGGCCTTGCATTTGGAACGGGGGCCTGGGCCTTGCGGTTGCGTGACCAAGCTATGACAGACTGGGGCGTTTTTGCGGCTCGGGGGCAGGTGGCTGGGCGAGGCTGGGCGAGGTTAGCTGTGGAGAGTGTGACAGCCTTGTAACGAATGTCACGTCAAGGTCTCCGGTGGCCTTGACGTGCATGTCCTTTGGGAGCAGGGCGCCCAGGCGAGGGAGCGGTAGTGGGCAGGCACCTGCCATGGCCTTCCGTCCACCCCACCCGCGCACGATGCAGCGGCAGCAGCAGTGCCCGTCGCATTGGCTCCTTTGCTTGCCTGCCATCACCGCTTGCATATCAGCCAAGCTCAAGGTTGGCTACGGCTCCATTACCGGTCGCACCAAGCTGGCTCGGACATTGTCAAGACGTATCCATCGCACCGGCGCCACCGAGGCACGGTAGCCCCAAAACACATTAGCTGTAACCGTCATGCAACATATAGTAAGAACACCATGCTCGCAGCTTGTCGGCAGCTTGCCCCAACGGGCGCACGCCCGACCAACAGTCGCAGCATGCGCTGTGCGCTCCGGGCCATCACAACGCGCACAAGAGGCTTTACATTCGACTCCTGATGCCTGTCAAAGTACGCAGTGGCAAAGCGGAATGATGGCAGCGGCCGTGGCCGTGGCGCTGGTGGCCGGGCCGATGGGCCTGCCAGCCCGCTCCTCTGCGGCCGAGGGCGCTGTCTCCAGCGGTGCTGCAAAGGAGGTCCAACAAGCGTACGACAAGTGGGTTGGGTGGTACGGGCTGCCCGTTACAGGGGCGAGGTAGAAGATAAATGTTGTTGCTTCGTTCCCGGATGTACCCCAGCGAAGCTGTGAGGGTACATCCGGATCCCTCCGGGGCAATGTAACGTCTTTGTTGGCCCCTTCGGGCTTCTTTGTCCCCCCGAAGGGGCGAAAGCTTAGGGGTAGGAGCAAGGTGTAACGGGGGTGGCGGAGGGGAGGGGGGAGAGAGAGGCAGACACGGTTGGTGTCCCTGCCGCACATGTGGGGACCGTACCGTACCCTGGGGAGCGATGTTTCCTCTGCTGACCCTGTGCGGTCAGGTACGCGTCCGACTACGCCCCACACCAGGGAATGCTGGGGAACGATCTCACCCTCCCTGCCCCTGACCCATACCAGACTGTACTGGCAAGCAATGACTCCTTTTGCTGTACCTGACCCACATCAGACCATGCTGGGAAACCATGATTGGTTCGCTGTACATGTGCGGCTCAGGTACGCCTCCGACTACGACTCGCTGGACGGCGGGGCGGCGGCGGACGCGTTCGGCTTCCCGCAGCTCCGGCAGAAGCTGCTGTCGCAGGTTGGCGTGTCGAGGGCGGCGCAGGGACGCATGCGGAACCAAATGACGGGAAGCATTATGATCTCTGAAGCAGGCCAAAGGCACGGCGGGAGAGTTGGGGGAAGTTGACTGGTGAAGCAGGTGCGCTACTGTCGCAATGACGTTATGTTCGGGGCAAAGGTTGAACGGAGGGCGGGGCGCACGGCGCGGCTGGGCACTGGATCGGGCAGTAAAGGGGGGCGCCGCACATGCACCGGCTGCGCCTGGGCTATCGTGTAGGGAGCTGGGCGGAAGCTGGGGCACAACGCCGTTTCCCTGGAAGCCGTACAAGCTTTGTAACGTGCGGTAACTAGACGTCGTCCTTACCGCGCGGTCCATTGCTTGGGGCCGGGGCCTTGCCCTGTGGGACCTTCGACAGCCGATCGGGCGTTTGGGGTGGCATGCAAACGGCTGGCCGGTGCGCTGGTAGCGGCACGGCGCGGCAGCGGCAGGGCTGCAGGGGGGCCACACGGTGCGGCCCTGGCACCCGCGGGAGCGGGCTGCAACCAGGCGGCCGCAGGTTCTTGGGCGTGGGCCCTCGGGAAGGTGCCCCGCCCCAGGCCCTGCAACCTGTTGCAGCCCGCTCCCGCGGGTGCCAGGGCCGCACCGTGTGGCCCCCCTCCAGCCCTGGCGCTGCCGCGGGGTTTCGGGGCCAGGTTGTGCTTGCTTATGTGGTTTCCGTACCCGGGACCCGGAACCCTGGCCACGAAACGCCGGGCAGCGGTAGGGCTGCAGGTGGTCCACACGGCGCGGCCCTGGCACCCGCGGGAGGGGGCCGCTACCAGCACGCATCAGGGCCTGGGGCGTGGGCCCTCGGGCAGGTGCGCCCCAGGCCCTGATGCGTGCTGGTAGCAGCCCCCTCCCGCGGGTGCCAGGGCCGCACTGTGTGGCCCCCCTGCAGCCCTGCCGCCGCGCCGTGCGGCTTCCGGGGCACGGGCACCCCGATGGGCTGTCTCAGGTAGAGCATTGGGGGAAGGCAGGGGGTGCGTTCCAGGGTCCTGGGGACGGGGTCCTGGGGACGGGGTCCTGGGGACGGGGTCTGACCAAGGGCTCAGGAAGACTGATGCGGCTACCGTACAATGGGCGGCACGACACTACAGGCTGGCAGCTACGCCAGTGGGCCCGTCGGCACGAGCCGCCAACGGTTCCCCCCTTTCCCCTGGCAGCGGCCTTGCCCTGCTCCGAAGTAGTGCTGCGGGGCGCCCGCACGCCCGACTGCTAAGCCTCTGACCACCCCGCCACCACCACCCCGCCGTCACCAGAGTGTACATGCTACAGTCCTCCCCTTGCCGCAACCCTGCAGGCTTGCGGGCGTGTGCTGGAGGTGGCTGGCATGTGTACGGCCGTGCTGACTGTACTACTGTATGATAGTCCTATTAAATTCTTGCGTCGCAACCCCCCGTCCCCAACCCTGCAGGCCCGCGGTCGTGTGCTGGAGGTGGCTGTGGGCACAGGCCTCAACCTGCAGTACTACACATGGGGGCAGCAGCAGCAGCCAGGAGGGGAGCAGCAGCCAGGGGGGGAGCAGCAGCCAGGGGGGGAGCAGCAGCCAGGGGCAGGGGGGCAGCAGGCGGGCGTGGAAGAGCCCAGCGGCGGTGGCGTTACGGAGCTGGTTGCCATCGACCTGTCTGAGGGCATGCTGGGCCAGGCGCAGCGGCGGGCGGGGCAGGGGACGCTGACGGGGCGGCCCATCGCCTTCCAGCAGGTAGGGGTTGGGGTCGGGTGGGAGGGCGGGAGGGGGTGGGGATACCGAGGCAGGGTTCGGAGCGGGGAGGGAGAAGCGCGGTGGTGGGGGCGCCACATCGCCTTCCAGCAGGTGGGCGGGGTCGGGTGGGGTGGGAACGAAGAACCCCCAACGCGGTGTGCGCGCGTGTGGAAATGGTAGGACGTAGCATGCAACGCCGGTTGAGGGGCGGCGTGGGGAGGGGGTTTAGAGCGGCCAAAAGGGGGCAAGGCATGGGCGACAGGGCCGTGAAGTTGGGTTTACGGCTTGCAGCAGTGGTGGTGGTGGAGGTGGTGGTGGTGGAGGCGGTGCGCTGCTGACTCTACGCACTGGGCCTCTCCCGTGCTGTGTTGACCAGGGGGGGCTGCGAAGAGGCAGGGGGGCTGGGAGCCTCTAGCTGCGTCAGTGGGGAGGAGGTACTTAGGACGCAAACCCAGCCCAGTGGGGAAAGGGTTAACCGCAAAGTGGCAATGCCCCAGGTGGGAGGGCGGCCGCAGGGGCCGTACTTAGGGGCATGCAAGGGGCCTGCTTTTTGCTGCCTTGTGCGTGTGTCACAGCTGCATAACCAGCTGCCAGGTGACGTTCGCTAGGTGGCAGGGGCGCCGGCCGCACCCCTGGTCCTCCCCGGGCTTTGACCCTGGCCCCCGAACCTGCCTGACACCCCGCCCTGCCTGCCGTACGGTCGCACCGCCTGCCGTACGGTCGCACCGCCTGCCGTACGGTCGTACCTCTTGCCGTACAGGCTGACGTGACGGCGCTGCCGTACGCCGACTCCTCGTTCGACGCCGTGGTGGACACCTTCAGCCTGTGCGTGTTCCCGGACCCGGGGGCGGCGCTCAACGAGGTGCGTATGGTAGAGTAAATAACGTAGGGGGTGAGGGAAAGAAGTTACGGAAGCAAATCAGGGGGTGCGTATGCAAGCTTTTCCCGGGGTGCTTTAGACACAGATCCGCCTGTGTGCCGGACACGGCGGCGCACCCAAGGAGGTGGGTCAGGGGGTGAGGGTTAACTGCAGCGCGACAAAGTGAAAGGACCGGAAGGAAATAGGGCCTGCGGAGAGCAATGTCAGTGTGGGCGGGGTGAGGTGGGGGTGGGGTGGGGTGGGGGGGACATGCAGCCCCAGGCTGCCCTTCACACTTGTCGCTCAAAGCCGTCACGGCACCTTCAGCGTGTACGCCGTACACTCTCCCCTGCACCTCCCTTCCCCTCCCCTCCAGGGGTGTGGCTTGCCAACCAGTACACCTGGTCCTGCGGGGCTCAGCTCGGCCATGCGTTCCCGCGATGCGATGCGCCGCACCGCCAACCTCGCCCCCCGCGGCACCCCCATGTGCCCAGCGTGGTGTGCCCCGCCTCACCGGCCCCTTGACTGCCCTTCCCTTGGCCCTCCCCTGCCGCCTGTCAGGTGTCCCGCGTGGTGCGCCCCGCCTCCCAAGGGGGGCGTGTGCTGCTGCTGGAGCACAGCCGCAGCGACAACCCGCTGCTGGCCGCCTACCAGGTGGGTGTGCACGTGTATTAGCGGGTGCGTGTATTAGCAGAGGGGGCGGGGGTGCAAAAATGTGCTACTGCTGAAGACAGCTGCAGCGACAACCCGCTGCTGGCGGCGCACAGGGTGGGGTGCACGTGTATTAGCGGTTATTCCTTGATAAGGCACACGGTGGGCCACCAGGCCCCATACTTCCATGCTTGCCTCTTTGCTCCGCTGCTCCTCTCCTGGACTCCCTCCTCATCCCCGGCCGCTTCCTTTCTACCTCCCTAATACCTGCCCGTGCTCGCGCAAGAAAGAAACACGCACGAATTTTCCTTTAAATGGCCCAAACGCTTGCTCTTGCTTTTGTTTACCCCCAGGACGCCACCGCCGGCCCCGTGGCTGCTCTGGGCAAGGGCTGCGTGTGGAACCAGGACGTGGAGGGGCTGGTGCGAGGCGCGGGCATGAAGGTGGGTGACGGGGTGTGTATCAACAGCGTTGTATGTGTTGAGGGCTGCGTGTGGAACGAGGACGTGGAGGGGCTGGTGCGGGGCGCAGGCATGAAGGTGGGTGACGCGGTGTGTATTAACAGCGTGCATGTGTTAAGGGGTGCGTGTGGAACCAGGATGTGGAGGGGCTGGTGCGGGGCGCAGGCATGAAGGCGAGGTGCACGTGTGTATACGGTACAGAGGTGCGGAGGCACGGAGCTGGGCGGAGGACACCGCGTGAAGCGAGAGGTGACAAAAGGGGGAGGGGTGGAGGGGGGATATGACGATGCGCTCAACCGCTCAACCGCTCAGGCCTACTGCTCGTGGAGGATCAGGCAGTGCGCCCCACCCTCGGCATGTCCTCTTGACCTTTCCGCCGCCGCCACCACCACTATTCCACAACCCTCCCTTGCTCGCCGTCGGCTCGCTCTTGGTCCGCCCCTGCATGTGCACCTCGGCTGGCTGTCCCGCAGTTGCTCTCCTGCTTTACGTCAAGTAGTTGCACCACCTCGCACAGCGCCCACCGCCGCCCCAGGCACTCCTAAGCCACCCACCCTTAACACACGCATGCACCACACCCACAACACACCCACGCACCCCTGCCGTCACCACTTTGGTTCCTCCCCGCGCCGGCGTCCTCCCGCCAACCCCTCCCCGCCCTGCCTCCCTGCTGTCCCCCCTAGGTTGTGCAGTCGGAGCGCTCCGCAGCCGCACGCTTTGCTGGTCCCGTTCTCGTTACTTGGCCACTCTGGCATTAACCTTTCCCTGCTGTCCTCCCCAGGTGGTGCGCTCCGAGCGCTCCGCAGCCGGCACAGTGCAGCTGCTGGAGGCGGTCAAGCCGTGAGCAATGCGCAATCAAGGTGTACTGCGGCGTGGGACAGACATTCAGCCATATGCCGTAAGCTTGCTGCTGTGTGGCGCGCATGGGCGGAGCAGCGTCGCTAGGCCCGGGGGAGCCCCTGCTTAAGCCAGCTGGGGGCAAGCAGTGAGCCGCCGTGTGCCCTGGTGGGTAAGCACGAGCGCAGTGTGCAGTGGGCCGTCATGCGCCATGGCCGCACGTTGAGTTGTTGTTTGCAATACACGAGGCAATGTGCAGTTTGAGCGGTGTACGGCAGGGGAGAGGGGAGGGGCCCCTGGTTTACGGCGTGCTGTACGGCCGGCCGGTGCTGGAGACAGAAAGGCCGTGGGGCAAGCCATCGTGACGCCAGCTGATGGTGCCTTGCTGTGTGGAGCAGACCTGCGTGTCGTACATGATGTTATGCGTGCGTGTGTATTTGGGAACCAAACTACCGGGAACGGGAACTGTGAATGTATATGTACGCAAGCTCGTGGAGCGGATGGAGGCATGGAGCGGCAGCTACGGTACTCGGCCGTTGGGGTGTGGATTGGCGGTAGCGGGGGCTGAACGTGGGGAGGCCTGGCGTGGACAGGACAAGGTACGACTTGCACTAGCAGGCAGCCTTTTGGGCAGCTGCCCACCAGCACGTGTGTCTTGTGGGGCGTGAACTGCGCGCTGAGCCCGTACGGCAGGCGGCGGTGGTGGTGGTGGGTGGTGCATCGCTGAGCACGCCTCGCTGTTGCCTGGTATGGAGCAGTGTCGGCGTGTCGTGTGTGGCACGGTGCATGCTAGCCAGGGATCTCCGCGCTTTGAGGAGGCATGGCGTGTGCCGTAAGCCTTGGGATTTAGGAAGCAATGGCTGTATGGGCGTTGGCCGGTGCGTGCAGTGCGACGGTGCAGCAGCGGCCGGCGGCGTGCGGATGCAGGGGCTGCGTGGTCGAGGAATGAGCCGTGTGGAAAGGTGGAACATGGGGCCTTTGAAGGCATGTGGCAACGGCATGTGTTCGTGGCGGCTCCAGGTGGTGTAATCGGACACCCGAGGCACGCACCGGGACACGTGTCTGTGTTAGGGGCAGGGCCTGGTGAGGGGCTTGAGGGAGGGCAGGAGCTTGGAGCGAGGGGCACAAAGCTGCCAGTCCTTCTCGCTTTCCAGCGTGGTGCAGTGCGGACCACGACGGGGCAGGCATGGCTGCAAGGCGCGCGGAGACGGCAGCAGGCCGGGGCGGCCGGTTCGTTGCTGACGCAGCGCGGCATGCTTGCATGCACCGGTCGATGGCGTCCTGACATCTACAACAGCGATGTACAAGCTGGAAAGGAGTAACGTTGCTGTGGCGTCACCAGAAAAGCGCAAGCTGCGACAATCTGAGAGATCGCGATTAGTAACGTTGCGTCACAATCATGTGTGGCCAGAAGTTCTCTGAGCAATCGCCGCTGTACGCAATGCACAACCTGCCTAGTATTCCTAACCTAATGGCACGCGACCTCCTGCTTCTCGCGTCGTCGCGGCCAAGACCGACATGAGACAGTACTGCAAAGGTCGCGAGAACTGCGGGGCGAGGGCTTTGTCGCCCCACAGAGGGGCGAAACTTCCCACAACATTTACCACTTGGCCCTCCATGTGGACTTTCCGCTCGCGGCGCGCAGCAGCGCCCGCGCCCGCGACGCTCTCGCCTTCAGCCACAACACCCCTCCTCGCGCCTCACGCTACAACTTTGCATCAAACATCAGCATCACAAGCGTCAGACCTACGCACCTGCCTCTCCAAGGGTCTTCCGCCGTACTTCAAATTCCGGCTCGGCCTCAAGGTCACCTGGGTCTGCGCGGTCGCAACAGCAGCGACCAGCGCTCTGGTCACGGCCTGCAGCCTTTTCATCACGCCGGCAATCGTCTTCGCACCCTGGGCGTACGCGCTTGCGGAGGTGGCGTTCGCGGCTGTCGCATGGCGCCGATGGAAGCGCTTCAACGACTTGGCCCACGACGCCCAGCCCGCGACCCCAGAGGAGGCTTGGGACCGGTGCGAGCGTGTTGCTACCGCTCTGGAGCTATCAGGCCCGGGCGAGGCTGCCGCGTGGCTGCGGCTGTGGTTCCATGACGCCCCGCTGCACGACATTTGGCGGTCCGACCTCGAGGAGCTGGTCGCGTACGCGCTGTGGTTCAGCGACAGGTGAGCGATAGCGGACTTTGGGTCGGTGGCACTCCCGCCTACCCCTGCCGGCACGTGGTGTAACGGTGGTGATGGGGTAACGCAGTGCTGAACAGTGCCCCACATTTTGAAGGGGCAGCATGGACAGAGATCGGGCGTTTTGTCAGCTTCACGTGTCATGTGGGGCGGGCATGACCCTCTGCGCGAGCTCGGTGAGGTTCAAGGTGCTAACTTAGCACTGCTAAGGGGCATGCTACTGCTCCCCAGCCTGACGGCACTGGGAGCCTGGGGCCTGCAACCCTGCATACCTGTACTGCGCTCGGATACCGTAATTCATCCTTGCCTTCCGTGCTTGCTGGATAGGATTGTTCAGCCCATCCCGCGCCCTTACCTAAATTCCCAACACCTTCCGCAACCCCGTTCCCTCCCTTCCCCTTCTCCCCCAGACCCACGGTGGTGTCCCGCGGCCACGGCGCCCACCTCGCCGCCACCGCAGACCGCATAGAGGCCCTGCTGCCCCAACCGCTCTCCCGCGGACCCCCCTCCCCCTCCCACTCCCCCGCCGCGTCTTCCCCCCTCCCCCGCCGCCGCTCCCCCCGCTTCATGTCCCACATGACGGAGCCCCTGCCGCACTTCTACCGCCCGCTGGCCTTCTACGCGGGCATGGAGGGCCTGGCGTGGGTTAACCACTGCATGCTGTGGGCGGCGGGCTACAGGCTGGCACGGAGGCGGGGTGGTAGGGGCAGCGGGGGCGAGAGCGGAGAGGGCGGGGTAGGGGATGGGGATGGGGGCGCGGATGCGCGGTGGTCGGACCACTACTACTATGTGGCCAACATGCCGGCGGAGGAGGAGGGAGGCGTGGGGCCGGGGGCGGCGGCAGGGAAGCGCAGGGGGCCTGCGGCGGCGGGGCAGCAGCAGGGGGCGGGGGAGGGGGAGGAGGAGGGGCAGCAGCAGGGTGTGGGCGGAGAGGGCGGCACGCTGCCCCCCATCGTGTTCCTGCACGGCGTGGGCATGGGGCTGCAGCCCTACCTGCGGCTGCTGGTGGCGCTGGCGGCGACGGGTGGGAGCACGCGTGTATCACGTTGTGTGCTTGACAGTGGGCATGTGGTGACGCTGGGTGACGCGTGCTCGTTAGTTGGGTCTTGGGTGCATCTGCCTTTGGTTGTTGCCCACTGGCATGCGCTGCGCATAGGTAGGCCGTTCACAGCGCAGTTGCTCGTTTGCATGCACTGGGCCACGGGCACAGCCACCAGCGTTATGTAGCTACCTCCTACCGCTACGTCCTCAAACCCGTTGCCAGCTTGTGTACGTACCAATTGATGAGGCGAAGGCGCCCCTATGAACTGTGACGGCTTGATATGGCTTGCTTGTTACGCAGTACTCCTAGCTAACCATAACGTAGTAGACTGTTGACTCCCCGCCGGTTCCTCTGTGCACCAGCCCCGACTTTCCCAGGCGCAACCGCCGCTTTTCAAGCGCAGCGTCGCCCCCGGCCTTCCCGTACAAATTGGTACAAGGCAGTACCTCCCTTTCCCCACCCTCCACACCCTCTTGAATCCCCCCAGGCGCCCCCGTCATGGCCTTTGAGCTCAAGCACGTGTCCATGCGGTGGACCGCCACGCCGCCGCCCGCCCTTGACGACCTGGCGGACGACGTGGCGGCGGCGCTGGACGGCCGCGGCGTCAGCGGCGGCGGCGGCGGCGGCGCCGCCGTTCTGGCGCACTCGTTCGGCACGGCGGTGGCGTCGGTGCTGCTGCGCCGCCGGCCGGACCTCGTACGGCACGCCACGATGCTGGACCCCATTGTGTTTCAGATGCACACGCCGCGCATGCTGCGAAACTTCATCTACCGGCGGCTGGGGACCACCGGACTGGCCAGCGCCGCCGCGGCGGCGGCGACGGCGGCGGCGAGCTCCGCCGCGGCGGCGGCGGGGACCGTGGTGGCCGGCGTGGCGGCGACGGCGGCGGCGGTGGCGTCGGCGGCGCCGGGCGTTGGAAGCCCTGACGGCAGCCTGTCTCCAGCCGTCTCCTCCGCGGACCTGTCCGCTTCGTCTTCCGTGCAGTCCCTCGCCCGTCAGGGCGGGGAGGAGGACCTTGGGGCACAGCAGCAGCAGGAGCGGCTGGGTAGGACGGAGGGCGGCGGTGACGCCGGCAGCGGGTCGCTGCTGGCCCTGCCCCTGCTGCCACTGCTCCCTGCATCGCCGCCGCCACCCCACCTGACGGCGGCGCGGGCCGAACACCTCACGCCCGCCGCCTCCGCAGCCCGCCTCTCCCGCCAGGCCACCAGCGCACTGTCCGAAGACCTCGCTGCAGCCCATCCTCCTTTCCCGCTTACCCAGCAGCCCTCAGGACCCTGCTGCTCCACCATCTCCTTCCCCTTCCCGCCTGCCTCCACCACCACTACCACCCGCCCCTCGCCCTTCTCCCCCACACCCCCCCTCTCCTCCTCCTCCCCCACACAGCCAGCCAACACCATCCACGCCGACGGCCGCGCACCACAGCCTCCTGACGCCCCAGGGGAGTCCCCTGCCTCCCCTGCCGCCCCTGCCGCGCCCAGGGAGTCCCTTGGCGGCTGGCTGTGGGGCCGGCTGGGCGTGGCCGCCCGCGTGCTGCTGGGCCTGCCGCTGGACGTGCTGATGCTGGGCCCGGCGCGCGAGCTGCACTGCACCGCGCTGCTGTGCCGGCGGCTGGTGTGGTCGGACGTCAACATGTGGGAGGGATGCGTGCCCAGGGGCAAGCTGACCGTGGTGCTGTCGGGTGGGTGCGGGGGTTGATGACAGCTTGGGGTTAGCGGGATTAGGGTAAGGGGAGTAGTGATAGTGGGCCGCGGGGCAAGCCGACGATGGTGCTGTTGTCTGGTGGGTGCTGTACGCTTGTACCGGTGGTGTCAGGGTGGGGATATTGATGGAGGGACGTGGGGAGGTTGTGGGGCACTAGCCCTCGCGCCTACCGCATTGGCCCCAGGCTACGACTGTGATGCTTGGTGTGCGTCCTGTGTGCGGCCGCCCCGGTGCCTTGCTCACCACCAACCTTTAACCCGCGGCATGACCCCTTACCTTATGCCGCCTCCCTCCCTTCCCTTACCTACCCGCCATATGCAACCACGATGCCGTGTAACACGTGCTGCGATATATTGGCCAGTCCTGCAGCATGCCGCACCGGTGGGCAACGGGGTAAGCTCTTTGCTCTTCCTGCCCATTTTCCACCCCGCCAGGCTGCGACGACCTGGTGTGCGCCCGCTCCGTGGAGCGCTGGCTGCGGTCCCACACCCCCGCCCGCGTGGTGCTGCACCCCGAGCTGCACCACGCACAGATCTGCGTGGCGTGGACGAGGCAGGACCAGGTGCTGGACGCCATGGTGCGCACAGTGTACGGCAGCGGGGGAGGAGATGAAGGTGGAGGAAGCTGCGAGGAAGCTGCCGAAGGCAACAGCAGTGAGGTGGCGGCGGTGCGGGCGGAGGATGCGGAGGGCAGTGAGGCCGCGGCGTGCGACGGGGATGGGCGGGTGAGGGTGTTGGGGCAGGGGGAGGGTGGGTGCGGTGGGGTGGTAGGGACGGGGGGAGGCAGGGCATGGGGGCCCTGGTTCCGGAGCGGCAGCAGTAGCGGGCTGGTGCGTCGGACACGTGCGGGTGTGGGTAAGCGGGGAGGGGCGGGGGCAGGGAAGGGGAGCGCGTTTGCGGTCGCGGGGTGTGTGGGGGCAGGGTGTGGGGAGGGGGATAGCTCGGGAGCGGACAGCGGGGGCGGGGCGGGCAGTGAGGGCGGGGCGGCGGGGCTGGCGCGGGGCGGCAGTGGTGGTACGGCGGTACTGGCTGTACGGCACGACAGCGCTGGGTCGTACGTACGGCTGCGGTCTGTGGAGGGCCTGTCGGGGGACGGCAAGGCGTGAGGCCATGCGGGGTGGCGGCGTTTGGCGACGCGGGTGTGTTGTGAGACCAGGTTTACAACGCACTGGTAGGCCCAACGTCTTGCCGCTTTGGTTGCCTGGAACGGATGCTTGCGGCTTGCGGCGGACCCCGTCCTGCCGGGGTTCCGTGCCACGCTTGCCGCTACGTTGCGTAGCCCAATCGTAGCGGCTCTGTGGGCATGGTGCCTGGCGGGGAGCTGCTGGAGTGCCTTAGCACGGGTGGAAGTCAAGGAGAGGGACGGAGGCAGGCAGAGTGGCATTGTAGATTGTACGTAGCTCGCCAACAGGCGTAGTGAGTAGCCAGGAAGCTGGCAGGCGGATGGTGGGATTGGGTGCCGCGCAGATGGCAGGGCCACGTAATTTTGCAGTGACGGAGAGATGTCGCCATGGCGGTGCACGAGAGAGCGAGGTGTACTGGAGAGGTGCTGTACCGTACGGTTTTACATCGAGGAGTGGAGACTGGAGGGAGTGCGTGTCGGAGGGCGGAGGAGGGAGAGTGGTTCAAGTCGAGGGTGCGGTTACCGCAGTTTGTTGTGCACATGTTGCTCTGTGGAGCCGCAGTTGACTGTAACGAGGTGTGTGAGTCTGTGCAGGCCAGGTAGGGAAGAGCCGGCCTTTGGCGGACAATTTGTACAATATGGTACAATTCCAATGTGTCGCGCAACTCTTGGACATGAGGATAGCTGCTACGGCTCGTCTGTAACAGTCTGTAACCAGGGGAGCGGCGTCAGTTCGAGGCCATTGCTCGGGTGGCCTACGTTACCGGTAAATGGACGCGAGTGCCAACACCTCCAAGGGGACCGGCCGACCGGCTGCAATGCGTTGCCCTGCCCTCGTGGACCGACAGCCACAATAACACAGGGATTGTCTGTCGAACTGGCAGCGCATCCACCATCACCACCACCGTCAGCACGTGCCACCTCACGCGCGCCCCACGCGTCCCTCCAGCACACATCGAACGACACGTAAATGTGATTGATCTGCTGGCAGCTCGATCACGAGCAACCCGGGCGCTCCGCTGCTACGCTTCCACCACTGAATGCGCTCAGCGTCAGCAACCAACAGAGAAGAACCAGAAGACGGCAGGTCTGTCATAGCGTTGGACCAGCGGGCTATGGACACCAGCAGAATGCCCTGGCTCGGCGGCCAGGGGAGCCCCCTGTCGGCAGCTCCTTTACGACATCCGAACAGCGAGAGCTATGGACACCGTGAAGGCGCTACGCCGTCAATATCGCACCCGCTCGCAGCCCTCCGCAACCACCAGCAGAAGCCCTGTGGCGCACCGTGCTCAGGCAGGCGAGGGCACAAACTACTCCGTACAGTGCTTGGTACGGTTGGGTACGACCTTGGCCCACTATCGCCCCAGCTGTACGACACGCAGTGCTTTTGCACTGAACTATACATAGACCACAGCATGCGAACCAGTCAAAAACCGTCTCGGTCGTTGTGACGAACGGGCAAACGTACGAACTGCACACGTGGCCCAACGGCGCAGCATGCATGGCAATGGATGTAAGGAGAGTCTCATGCGTACAGTGGTGCAAGTTCCTCCCAAAAGCACTAAAATACCTAGCAAATCAATCGCGGACGAGCTTCTATGGAGGAGCTACCTTCTGTGTGATGTGTGCAGTAAGTACAGCGTGTCGGTCAGTGATACAGTCAGCCAGTCAACGACGCAGCATCGCCCACCCCAACCTCCTTCCCCCTGCCACTCCCCCGCTGAGCTCCTCCCCCCTCGAGCCCCTGACCTAATCCCCTGCCCCGCAGCTCACACCCCCAACCTACGACAGGCCCAGCACGGCCCAGAAATTCAGCAGTGTACCCGCTCGTCAGGCCCCTCGCTACCCGCTCCCGCCTTACCAGCTACCACCGTCCCGAACCCAAATCACCAGGCCCGATCGCAGCGCTCCGTCCACGTCGCCAGTTCCCCAGCGCCCTACGCCCTGCCGCTGCTGCTGACCCCCGACTCGGACCGCGTCTCGCGCGCCAGCAGGGGCGCCATCACACCCGCCTCCGCCTCCGCCGCCTCCGCGTCAAGCTTGGGCTGCAGCACCCGTGGCGGCGGTGGCGCGGGCGCCTGCATGCTGAGGTAGGTGTACCAGGCGATGCCGCCCTACGGTGGAGTAGGGCAAGGAGTAAGGGGTAAGGGGACTGCATTAAGATGGTGCTGGGTCTACTGGTACGCGTATGGAGTACATGCCTCGTATGCTGAGGTAGGTGTACCACGCGATGCCCCCCTGCAGTTGGGTAGGGTAAGGGGTGGGGAATTTGCTTTGAGGTTACAGCACGCTACGCACGGTGCCGACCTGTGCGGCACCTGCACCCAGGGCGCGTCCCAACCCATCCCCATCGCAACTGCGCTCCCTTTGCTCCGCCGCCATCCTGGCCCACCACGCGCCCGCACCGTCCCCAACCCCTCGGTGTGCCCTTCTTGCCATCCATGGCCCCCCGAAAGGACTTTGGCGCTGGGTGCGGGCAAGTGCGAGGCCTTAACTCTCACGCCCAGGGAGCGTGGCGGCAGTCCCGGCTACGCTTGCGCACAAAGAGAACCCAACTCGCTGTGCCTTGAAACTGTCAGGTAGCACGGCAACTACCGTGCAGGTACACACCGCGGGCACCACAGCCCAAGCCCTCCTGCTGGACAGATCAGGACCCGGGGAAGTACCGAAACCGCACGCGCAACATGGGAGCTGCAGGCACCCAACCCCGTTCGCCCACCACTGTGACCATGATGCCGATGAGGGCCAGGCAGCGCAGGGTATGGCTGTCCGGGCTGCGGCTGGCAGCACGCGCCGAAGGCACCGGGTCAAACCCCACCATGTGACTATGGCCCAGTCCCGCCTGTTGCGTGGAGCAGGTCCTTGGGGGCTACCAAGACCCGGCGGGCAGCACGGGCTGCAGGCACCCGACCCCGAAGGCACCGCAGTAACCCACCATGGTGACCATGATGCCGATGAGGCGCCGACTGGGCATGGACTCGTTGAACAGCAGGCAGCCGCCCGCCAGGATGAGGATCTGGGGGAGGATGAAAGGTGGTGGTGGGGTTGGGGGCGAGGGGCGCGTCGGTCTTTGTCCTCTGACCGGGATCGTAGCTGTTGTGTAAGTTCTTCCTGCTCTGTTGCACAAGGCCTTTCTACCGCAAGTGCAGGGGATGCATGCCCGGACTGTGAATATCTTGCCAAGCCCTCTCCAATGCTCCTGGCCCGCACTGGGCGCTGGCACTGGCAGCAGTCCTCTCCTGCACTTCCACGTCAACAGCCTGCCGCGCTCCGCGAAACAGTGCCAAACAGCCCACGCGGCCCCTCTCCAGTGCGCCCGCCCCCGTTTGACGTGGCCCGGCGTCCTCCAGCCCCCAGGAGCTCCAGCACCCCGCGCCATTCGGGCCAGGTCACGTGCTTCAGCGTTGCATTCCCCCTCCGTACTTGGATCCCCTGCTTCCGCCCCTTGAGCGCTTTCCTAACAACGCATGGTGTTGACTCCTACCGCGCAGTGCGCCAGCTCCCGGCCCCTCCATTGTCCCTGACCGTCGCCTGCCCGCCTCCCCCCGCGCCAGCCGTTTTCCCTGCCGCCCACCGTCTTTGCGTGCCCCACGATGTTGTACACAAGGCTAGGCGTGGCCCCAATGACCAGGAAGGTGGACAGGCTAACCATAGATGCCCCAAACCCCCTACCTCGCACCCCCACGCCGCAAGTTCAGCCGCGCTCTTGACGGCGCAGTGCTGCAAAGCCCGCACGCCTGCCCCTCCCCTCCGCCCCCCCTCTTCCCCGCGCTCTCCTGCCCCAGCTCCCCCTTCCCGCTCACCGTCTTTGCGTGCCCCACGATGTTGTACGTGAGGCTGGAGGTGGCGCCGATGACCAGGAAGGTGGACAGGCTGACCAGGATGCCCAGCAGCGCGCTGGCCACGATGGCGGTGACGGCGCCCACGCTGTAGGGGAAGCCCAGCACCGTGGCCTCGCTGCGCTCCGTGGCCACGCCCAGGTCGTCCAGCAGAGGCGCAAGGAAGCCCAGCAGCACCACCGCCTGCGGCGTGTACGCCTGCAGCAGCTGCGAGCTGTTGGCCTGCGTAACAGGGGAAAGGGAAGGAAGTTGCTCAGGGGTCCATGGCAACGAGCGTATGTGGATTGTGGAGGGGGAGGGCTGCGGCTGTATTGTGCCGGTAAGGCTTGCGGCAGGGTGCTGGAACGATGGGCATTGCGTCCGCAGGCGTAGGCGATCCCTATATTGGCAGCCTTCGTTCCGCATTTGGCCCACACGCAGCCTTACGGGCTCCACATATGGCCGCACCCCATCCCTCGCAAAGAGTCGGTTTGCATGCAAGACGCCCGTCACATAGACTGTGTCCTTGTGCTGTTTAGCCAGCAGTTTCCCCTGGCAGGTTCCTGCTGCGCATGCATCCGCCCGACTGTGCGGTGCGGCGTTGCGCACAGACCCTTAGCGGCGGCTGCATGGGCCATGCTGCTGAACGCCCCACCCCATCTTTCGCGGGGAGTCCGTTAGCATGCATGACGCCCTACACATGGGGGGTCTCCATGTGCTGTGTTCCCACCACTGTGCTGCTGTGCAGGAACCCGCCCGACTGCGCAGTGCGGCGTCGCGCACAGACCCTCAGCGGCGGCGGCGTGGGCCATGCTGCACCATACGGCCTGTGTTCGATCGAGCTCACCGAGAGCTCCTTTTGTTTGGAGCCAGCCCAGATCTGGTACAGCGCGGTGACGAACACCGACGCCAAACCGACGGCTAGGCCCACCACGTTGCCGACCGCCACCTGTCGCAGGCGTCAGCAGGGCAGGTTTGAAATCAACTGGTCCTGGTGGCACTGAAACGGGGCGATGCTCGCATGTTCAGGCAACCCCGCAAGGCCAAGCAGCTGTGCTACCCGCGTTCAAGGGCCCATGAGTGTGTCCCAGCCGGTGTGTTCCCCTGGTCCCAGCCCTTGCACCACTCACGTTGTCGGTGACGGTGGCGTAGAATATCCCAGCGCAGACAACGGACACGGAAAGCATGATCATCCCGGATTGCACTTTCCGGAAGAGGATGAAGTCAAGCAGCATGACGGTGGGTGCAATGGCGATCTGCCATGGGCACCAAAGGTGCAGAGGGTAAGAATGGAGGAAGTCAGGGGAGCTCCCCAGAGGAAGTGCTCCAGATTCGAATACTTCCCCGCTTATACAGTACAGCAGCCCGAGCACTTCCAATTCTTCATTGCTGCGCTTGTCTATCTATTTTGCAGGTTGTGTACGCTGGAGCACAAGGCGCAAGATGTCTACCAAGGAACGTCAACAGTGCGACAGAGGAGTGACGGAAGCAGCACACCAGTTCTAGGCAGGTCCCGCACCTTCAGAATCTGGTAGAAACCAACCTGCAAGACGTCAAAAAGACGCAAATGGCAACGGTTAGCGGGTTCAGGAAAAACGTGCCCAAAGCTTGAGGTGGAGTTGCAGGTGGAGTTGTGCCCCTTTCAGTGCCCCTACCGTGTTCAGGTTGAGGCTTAGGTTGTTGAGAATAATGTAGCCCACGTAGCCGAAGGCCAAAGGTGCCACCGACAACGGGCTCAACGATTTCGTCTGAAAGAACCCGAGCTTGGCCAGCATAACCATGCCCGCCCAAGTGAAGAGAGTGTGTATAAGTGTCAACGTTGTCACGAACGTAAATCTGCGGGGCAAGAGGGCATCTTGAGTCCTCGCCTCGAGAGTGTTGCAAAAGGTGCTACGAGGCAGCCCTATGCCCCTGAAAGTGGACTTACTTGTATGTTGCGAATACCATTTTATTCGCAAACACAATTGCACATGCCGAGAAGACGTTGAGCAGGACGTAAGCCACTTTAAGGAACGCTGGTGTATGTGCACCTCCCGACGTTTGTCTCTCCTTTGTAGGTGATGCTCCATCACGAATTGACGTGTCCGGAGAGGCCCCACCCAGGCTCCGCCCGAGGCGAGCCCCGAGGAAGGCCATCCCGGCTGTTACACCTATTTTTCCCGGCGTCAGAGAATTCAGCAGCTTGTAATCACTCTTCTTTTTATGATTATTGGTGTTGCCATGCGCTGGATGCTCGCACGGGGGACTGCGGAGACTTTGGAGTTAGGCGGTTTGGCAAAGTTGAATTGCGCGCGTGGTACGAGGCTAGCCTTGGAAGAGTCCACAGGGGCTCATACCATACAAATGCAGTATTGTGATCATGTACAGTTGAAGGACAGCTTAGTTGCCCGCCAGATCCGACTGGTGTAACTGAAGTAACAGCCCGCTCCGAAGGCAGACCCGACTGGGCGTGCCCAAAACGGGTACTTCTTGGGCATCGCTGGCCTGTGGGAAACTGGATACCGCTCATGCCCGGCTGGCTTTCCAGCTTGCCCCTATCTCCCATGGGCGCCCCTGCGCAGGCGCCACCGAGGTGAGGCAAGGTGAAGCAGTGAAGGCACTCCCCTGAGTGGAGGTGTCCTCATGGTGCCCGGTCCAACACTCGTAGCCTTTGCTGTTTCCTTGCTTGCAGTGACGCAGGTCTGCATAATGCAGTGCCGCCCTGACAATGACAACGAGGAATGAGGCGGAATAAGGGAAGAGCACCATGAAAACACGAGGGGCCGCACATGCACAAGCGCACAACCCATTGGCGTGTAAGCCAGCAGCGCCACCACAACGGAAAGCCAACATGCCACAAACGCTTATGACGGCAAATGTCACTCCTGCCGTGGTCACTTGCAAGCAATCGGTTAGGTTTCTTCCGACACGTCGCCCAAGGCCCCTGGCGGCGGGTACCACGGATCAGGGTGTTCCCGTGGTGCGCCAACCACCAAGGCAGCCTCGGCCACGTGTGATGGCGCAGGATGGCATGGGCTGACGTTTCACGTACAGGTGTCAGTACTGTGCGGCAAGTCCGTCAGGCCTGCTGGATACCCTGTACGGTAAGCGTGCCTTGCCGTGCGGGACATGAGCAGGACGGAGCCGTCTCCAGCTTTGCAGTCTCCAGCTTTGCAGTACGCCGAGTACCTGGTCTGTCGTGTACCTCGTCTCGCCCGACGTCCGGAAGGGGCTTAGCCCGACAAGCGACAAGTCTTACATCCCTGATTGCGATGGCATATGTGCATGCATCGCACGCCGGAAAGAATATGGTTTACGGTACGACTATTGCGCCCTGCCATACGTGCTCTACCCAATGACGGGACAGAGCACAGGCGCAGCCGCATGACCGACTGAGTGCTGCACTGCCGCTCCGAGCCCTTGCTTTTTCCAAAAGCAGTGGATGGGAGCAGCCTGTCTGGCCCAGGCGGCTCGTGCACCATCGCCAAAATGCACGTCCACCCAATTCCGCGCAACACCACGTCAAAAGCAAAGCCATGCTGTCGAGCGCCAACCGCCGCGTGGCTTACCGTAATACAACACAACCGCACCATGTACGGTGCATCGCAACGCGCCTTGTTGCAATGAACTGTGCCTTTCCAGCTGTCATCCGCCAGCCAACAGGTACCGGCACGCAACACGACCTGCACGATCGTACGGTACCCCCATGTCCGTGCACGTTCCTGTCGCACATCAAGACGCAGCTCCGTGCGCTCGGGAACGTGCGCACAAGCAAGTCCATGGTCTTTTATTGACCGCTCCGCCACCTCACCGTCACCCTTCATACTGCTTCTGCTGCTGCTTTTGCTGTTGGTCACTCAGTGCTCCTAAGCTATACGCTCACCGCGCCCCCAAGCCCTCACACTCAAACGACGCCGCATGCACGCCCGGCTGACCCTGTAGACCAAAGTCCCATACCCAGGCCCCTGCCAGCACAAACAGAGCTAAGCGACCCTTACCACTGCTGACTGGAATCAAGGTACAGTCGGCGGGTTGCCCGCCCCGAGGGCGTATCCCAGACCACAAGCAATGACCCCTTCCCCCTGCAAAACCCTCGCTCCTGCTGTCTAACGACCTGCCAAGTAGCGGTGGTTAGAGGCTCTGCAGGCCGGCGTACTTGCGCAGGCGCTCCGCCGTGAGGAACATGATGACGGTGTGGGGGCCCAGGCGGGCGTAGCTGGCGGACCAGCCCTGCAGGCGGCAGGGCAGGCAGGGGAACGGCGGAGGCGTTGGTACCAAGGGGCAGGGAGCGGCGCGATCGTGCAACCCAGCCGGGTGCGGCACCAGGAAGGCCCCACACCCTCGTCCCGTTGCTCCGTTACCCCTCCATCTTACTCACTCCCGTAAACCACGACCCTCACCTTCATGAACCCGATCATGCCGTCCTGCTTGAGCACCGCCGCCGCGCACGCGATGGGCCCAGAGTACGACTGGCCGCCTGCGGGGTGGTGGTGGTTGGGGTAACGGGTGCGGGTTGGGCAGTGGGCGTCATGGGGGTGTTACAGGGGCGGCCGTGTGTGATTCAGCGCTGCCGTGTGCAGTGCATGTGGGGCGCCGCGGACCCAGGTGGTCACGGCGCGAGGCCAAAACAGCGCAGAGCATGGCATGCGCAGCTGGCACAAGCACAACTCTCTGCTCCGCCCTCGGGCATCCCCCGTGCGTGCCTGTACATCCTCCGCACCCCAGCGCCCAGCCTGCTCCGAAGCCCCGCTCACCTCCGCAACCCCCCCGCCCCCGCCCTCCGCACCTTTCCGACCCACTACCACTCCGCCCCCACTCCCACCCCGCTCCACTCCGCCCCCACTCCCACCCCGCCCCCCACTCCCACCCCGCTCCTCCCCGCCCCCACTCCTCCCCGCCCTCGCTCCACCACGCCCCCACTCCCACCCCACTCACCCACGAACATGCGCGTCTTGATGACGTCGATTGGGTTGGTGATGGTGGTGGTGACCAGGCCCGCGATCATGCTGCTGGTCAGGTGCAGCGCCACGCCGTCGCCCCAGCCCGTGGCGCCCACCACGCCGCGCTTCACCTGCGTTCGGACACCAGAACAAGCGGCCGGCACTCAGCACTCGCACTCAGATGTTACAGGTAAAGTTGCTGGTTTAGGTCATACTCCAATGCGCAACCCTCTGTACCTGGAGCAGGAGAACAGTGATAGGTGACCGCATTACCGTCGTACACAGTAGGCATCGCCCCTCCCCCTCACCTCGTCGTACGTGGCGCACTGCGCGGCCGTGAGGATGGCGCTGCGCACCAGGCCCGGCATGGCGCCCTTCCACAGCCCAGCCACGCCGTCCGCCTTGACCACGGCGCGGATGACGCCCATGCTGCCCTTGGGCGCGGCGGGGTCGCGGCCGGCGGCTTGGAGGCGCGTCTGTGCGAGGAGGGGGCGGGATGGGGCCAGCAGGGGCGCCACTGATCGACGGGAATGGGATGCAGGTGCGCCATTTGGCGCGCGGAGGCACCCGGCCCCGACCTGTCCTGACCGGACCGGCATTCCAAGCAACCCTGCCCGTTGCATTCTCCTCGTGCGTGCCAGCTCCTGTCCGCTGTCCAACCCCCCAGCCTCAGGTTGGCCCTCGGTGCCAGCCCTGCCGTGCACACGAAAGGCCTGGCGGCGATCATCCTGCCCGGCCCCCAACGCCCAACATTCCACACGGTATCCCAATTTGTAACAACACCCAACAACACCCGTAGGGAACGCACATGTGCTGTCTGCGCCCCGCCCCGCACCTCGATGAGTGTACCGTACGGCATGCAGACACGCACACGTGCCGTCTGCACTCCGCCCCGCACCTTGATGAGCTCGATGGGCGAGGTGACTGCCGCCGCCAGTCCGCCCGACAGCGAGCCGCTGAGCACCTTCATCTCCAGGGAGGGCTTGCCCTCGCCGCAGATGACACTCTTGATGGGCGTGTACAGGCCCAGGCGCGCGCCTGCGGGGACGGGTGGTAAGGCGGCAACAGGGACTTGGTGAGTCATTGAATAGTAATGCAGGCGCCTGTGCATTGGGTTGGGGGCTAGCAAGGTTGACATTACGGTATGGACTTTCTGTGCAATGTGCCAGTGCAGCGCGCTGACGAAGGGCCGAGCCGCTGAGCTAGCTGGGCGATGATATGCTTGGTGCCGTGGGTGCGGCGTCACGGCGGCGGCACACAGCGCAGCCAAAGGGGTTGCGCCGTGCGAGCCATAGCGCGCTTGTGGGGTGACACGCTCTTGTCGTACAGCGGGCACACTAACAGCAAGACCGCCCCATGCATTCAAAGTCCGCGCGAAGCACGGCGAGCAGCAGCAACACGCGCAGGGCGACTGCAGCGGACCAGCGGATGCGGCGAGGCATCACATAAAGGAAGGAGGACCAGGGAGGACGCACCTCCGAAAAAGAAGCCTCGAGCAAGGGATGGCCCCAGGCCGCTCCACAGCGCAGTCGCGCCCTCGTTGCGCACCACGTTGAGACCTGTGGCGACCTGTGGGAGGAGGGGGCAGCAGCATCGTAGCGCAGTGTGGTGGTCGATGGCGGGTCGGGGCATTGGGGATGGGGGCCGCGGCGTGTGCGGTACATGCCAACTTCTCCGCAAGCTGACTTATCCGCATAGACGGCATCCTGGAAGTACCCGTGTAGCAGACGCCGCAGCGCCGGCACCGCACACGCCATACAAGCTACAACATGCTGCGGGCTGCTGAACACGACACCATACTGCACCACACGAGGAGGTACGCCGCCAGGTGGCATGCCTGCGATTCCAAGCCGTTGTGGCATGACACAGCGCTCAACACCCGGCAATGCCCGCCACGCACGCCCCTGCGCACATCAGACACCCGTCTCTCAGTCTCACCATGCCTGGTGGCTTGGCTCCCGCCGCCAGCTGGTTGCGCGCCAGCTGCAGCCGGACCTTGATCACGTCTGCAGCGGGGGCGGGGGAGGGCAGGAGCACGAAACCGTGCCTTCATAAATACTGGTACACGCCTGTAAGATTCAGGTGCAAATGCTAGTTAAATGCATGTATGGTGCAGGCCTCAGCCATGACCTATGAGGCACCGTGGGTGCATAGCGGCTTGGGTTAAGATGAGGCAGAGGGGCGTGCGTTCCTGTGCGTTTGCGTACCCAGGGGGTTGGTGATGGTGTTGGCTGTGCCGACGCTGATGCCGCTGGTGTAGAGCTCTGTGATGACCGACTTGGGGATGAAGAAGGTGGTGGTAGCTATCCCCACCGCGGTGCTGCCTTGGCGCAGCTCGGGCGAGGACGCAACCGGCATGTCAATGACCTGGAGGGGGAAGTGGGGGTGGAATTGGGTCTGTAAGGGTGGGGCAGGGAAGGCTGTGACGCGGCTTGTCCGTTGCCTGACTGCGGCAGAAAGCTTGCGGAGTAGGGAGTACAAGGGAGTACAAGGGAGTAGCAGCCGACAGAGCTCGGGGCTAACTTGAGGTAGACGTCTTGGAATAGTGGACCGTCACGTCTCAGCCCGACCGCACCTTTTGTGCCATTCGTGCTGCCTACAACCGCCGCGGGACGACTGCTGAAGCCGATGGCGAAGCGTCAGACAGTAGCGGCTGGCAACCCTGTGTGGAGACCGCTGCAGCAGCACGATATATGACTGCCTGTGAGCCCAAGTTTGGCGCGGTGCTGACCTGCAACAAAGGCAGAAGCGCGCAGGCGCACCCATGCGTCAGGCTCGAGCAAGGCGCGCAGTCAACCCCAAGCCCTCACAGTCGCTTTCAAGCTGAATTGTTGCTTCACATGTACATGGTATGCAAGGCAAGTCACTCGGCAGCTCTGTCCGCGCTCACCACGAATAGGCAAAGCGGAGGACAGTTGCAGCGTCAGAACGCTGAGCGGTGTGGAGCACAGGTGCCAATAATGGGTGCAGCAAGGCAGCAGAAGGAATTGTTTCGTGTTGGTCTCAAACTGCGCGACAAGACTCTGCAGGGCTTTATGTGCACCCGCCCATGCTGTCGTCAGCGACGGGGCTAACTGCCTCATACCGAACCGAATTAGGCGGCCCCATTAGCTGCCGGCTCGTTAGTGACCCTTCCCATCATGTGAACATCTGTCCATGCACAAAGCACACTTTGTTGATAGGTCAGTTTGGGCGCGCTGACTCGGTTTACTCATTTTGACGCGTGCGCGCTGACGGCATGCACACTCGTCCTGGAAGTCCATACACTCCAATGATGGTTTGCGCAGTGCCAGCTTACTGCTACCTTCCCTGGCCACGACGCCCCGCTTGACCTGGTCGCAATGCGCAAGTCCCGCGCACATGGCCTTGGTAAAACCTAACCCAAATGCAATTGTTCTGCTTATCATAGAGAGGGTCTTGTTGTTGCTGCAAGTGGCTTAGAGGATGGTCAAAGCACGAGGGGAAAGCCACGTAAGGGGAGCAGTGCCAGGGGAGACCCCTGGCTAACACCAAGCCCCCTCGAAACTGTACTGCTCGAGCCAATGTACGATAGCATCTCTGGCCTGATTAGCGTCAACATCATACTCGTAGGCTTGTAGCAGCTTCGAGGCAGTAGGTAGAAGTCCCGCCAGTCGCTACCAGCCAGGGGAGACCCTTCCGACGAAGCCCCCGTAGTCTTGCAGCTCTACACCCACCTCTGCCAAGCAACCGCCCCAACCTCGCACAGCATTGCCCAGACCATGGACAGTGGCACAACGCAACGCCAACAAGCCGTCAGCACGCAAACGGCCCCCTGTGCGTCCGGGGAGTCCCCACAGTACTGTCGAGCCCTGAGATAAGAGCGGGACGCCGCGGTGACCCGCCGCTTCCTTCCTAGAACTACACATTCCTCCTCTCCCCCTTCTGCGGTGCACGCCCACTGGCACTGTCCCACATGCCTACCCATTAGCGCCAGCCCAGGGACCACACGGCGTCATGCTAGCTGCGTGCCTCCATCCTGGCCCCCTAGTGTGCGATGGGCCCGGGGCCCGTGCGCCTGCCGGCTTTTCGATCCCTGGCTCGGCTTGAACCCCCGGCCTGGGCCGCCTGGTGACGCCGCCCAACGGGACGCTTCGTCACAGGGCCGTGGGCGCAGCGTTGACCTCCGCTCTCTGCCTGCAGCACTTGTCATGCTCCCCCTTCGTTTCCGGATCGGCAACACATAGCTTCTTGGTCTAGACCGCTGCCTCGCCCTCCTTCTTCTCCTCCTGCAATGAGGCAGCGCAGGGCAGGTAGAGGTGCACGAAATCACTCAGCGGCACTGCAGCGGACACACAACACAACACCACCACCCCTGCCTGCACTCGGTAAGGAAAAGGCACAGTCTGCAGCCATCTGGAGGCCACGCCATTTGGGCAGGGCGCGGCAAGGTGCGCTGCCACCGCACTGCGCTGCGGGCCTCTTTATATTGCAGCAGGCACCGGTAGGCGCCTACCTCCAGATACGGACCCCCCCCCCCCCCCCCCCCAACCCCCCCCCCCCCCCCCCCCCCCCCCCCCCCCC
>VFQN01001705.1_pt1 | contig 35754 bp, 58 predicted proteins | sample 3512371 | NCBI WGS metagenome assembly VFQN01 (sample SAMN10412370, study PRJNA504923) | tailings metagenome | isolation source: Replicate 2 from Balatoc abandoned mine | place: Philippines: Itogon, Benguet | collected 2017-08-28
GGGGGGGGGGGGGGGGGGGGGGGGGGGGGGGGGGGGGGCGGGGGGGGCGGGGGCGCCATAAGCGCAACAGCAGGTTGTTTGGATTGGCGGTTTCCTCTGGGTGCAATGAAGCGGGATGGTGGTGGTAGCGCATATTGATCGGGGGCTTTGGGTTGGGAGCTTTGGGCTGGGGGCTGCAGATGGATGCTGCTCCGAACGTTGAGGGCGGCATTCTTGTGGGTGGGTTGATTGCTGTAGTTAGCTTCGTAGCAGTTGGCAACAAGGGCCTGCGAGTGTTGCTCTGCAGCAGGCATGCAAGGACAACAGATGGGCAGGTATTTGTGAGTAGCGCACGCAGAGGTAGTTGCAAGCAGCTGCAGGTGGCTACGAGGATATGGCTGGGGAAGCGTAAAGGTAGCTGTTCTGACGGCGTTATCTTTCTGCCGCATGGCGCCAGCTAGCTGCGTACCGGTAGATGCAAGTTGCCCAAAGGGAATCGAAGGTGGTGTTGTTGCGGTCATGTCAGATTCTTGTGGACAATTGTGCGGAGGTTTGTGTGGACGCGGATGCTGGTGCGGCCTGCACATGCAAAGCAGCGCAGTACCGGTATAGGGGCGTTTGTGCCTCGACCACTTCCTCGTGAGTACGGTGTAGGGAGCACGTGCCCATACCAAGTGTATCAGAGAAGCGTGCGGTATGGCACGTACTAAAGCGTAATAAGACATGCAGTAGCTACAGTGCTACACAGAGAGTAGGGACTGTGCCTACGGTACAGTTGCATGTGGAGGATGCCGTGAGGACGGTACTCGCACGGTTTGCATAAGGGGCAGCAGGGGGCAGTTAGGGGAGCTCGCTGGGGTTGTATCTTGCATGGTGGGTTTGTGTTGCGCGGTTACGCCTCAAGAGGTTATGGGTCCATGTAAGGCGGCCAGGGACGACACAGGGTGACGCATGGCAGAAGCTGAGTTCTGGCAACAGCACGCGGGCGACTTGTTTGCACACAGGTCGGGGAGCAGCCGAGGGCTTGCCCGTTGCCCCCCTTCTGCAGAATGCTAGCGGCGTAGCGGGTGCGCGCTATGGATGTAGGTACGTTGCTGCACCACTGTAGTGACTTGCAAGGCACATCTCTGGCTACACGTTAGCTGTTTCCCGCGCTTTGCAACACATGCTCCGGAACCAGCTTCCGGCCAGTCCAAAGTCCGATCTCAGTTGGCGAGTGCTACGCGCTGCAAAGTTGCAGGTATGCGCACGTCAGAAAGTTGCAAAGGCAAGAGTTTCAGACCCATCTGCTTTAATTGCTTCAATTGCTCCGGGCACACGCAAATAGCAATTTTATATGCACTTCTCCTCTGTCTCCTTGTATGCAGCGGACAGATTGCTGCTGTAATTGATGATTTCAACGAAACAAAGAGCTCCTTCGCCAGAGGACCTGTCCTTCCGTCGCTCGAGTCGGTTTCTGCGCAGCCCAGCAACGTCCAGCTACTCATTCACGCAGCAAGGTCAGAAACCAACGGCACAGTGTATGGAACGAGCCTCTTCGCGGCTGTAAGACACATCACCCGAGGAGAAGAAGGACTGCCCCATGTCATCGAGGTGCGCGGCGATGTGCTTGGTGGCCCCACCGCTCGGGCGCCATAAGTTTACCATCTAGGCAGGGACAAGCATCGCGATGGAATGCACGCGAACTGCACGTTACGGTGATCGTAGTACATCGCAGACCCGGACTCGGAGCTGTGCCGCAACCCCGCCTGTGCACTTCCTTGGCGGCAAGCACCAGTGGTTTACCGACTGTTTCTACCTCCCCTGCAGTTCACAAGGGAGCAGCCCGACTATGGGATCATATTATATTCGAGGCCTTTTGTTATTGGCGGAGTTGCATGGTGGGTACCAGCTCAGCTTTGTAGCACCCTGGTGGCATCGCATGGCCTGCTAGTACACGTGCCCATGGGCTGCCGGGAAGACCTCCCTCAGGTGCAGCCGTGCAGGTACCCAAGCGCTTGCTTGCTATGGGCACCCTTTTGCTCCCGTGCTGGCACCCTGACGAACCCTCGGCGGGTTTGAGGCCATGCACTCACAAGGAAACGAGTCATCCTTGCAAGCTCCATACCTGCCGCGTTTGCGCCCACAACCGTACGCAGGCTCCTCAAAGCGGAGCCCTCACTGCATGAGCCTTTTGGCTGCAGCTACTTTCTGCTGCCAGTTCTCGGGCGGCATTGGGATGCAGGCGACCGAGTGAGGGTCACGCTGGATGTGTCAGCACCGCACGGCGGACAGGGCTTCAAAGCCAGACAGGGTGCGTGGGGAAAGCGCGTCACTGCCATATGATACCATGGCGTACGACCTCCGAGCCGACGTCACCCTGCTCGACACCTCATTGCATGTACGGTAGACACAGAGTTTGCCTGCCAGCGCAGAACAAGTATCAACTGCTTACCTTTGTACCCTTGGCACGCTGCAGGTGTGAACCTCACCTTCGTCACTGCCATGCCATGGCGCAGCGCACGATCCCTGAGCTGGCATCATCCTGCTCAACGCCTCCTTACTCGCAAATACGGTAGGCACAGGGTTTGCTTGCCAGCGCAGAACAAGTATTAACTGCTTGCCTTCCTGCTGCAGGTGTGACCCTCACCTTCAGCAAAAACGGCCAGGCCAAGCAGGGCGCGCCGGTACCTCCGCTGCTGGCGTTTCTGCCGAGCCCCATCCATGAGACGGCCCTGCCCCGCAGTACCGTCCTGCGCATTAACTTCTCCCGGGTGGTACCCAGCTGGGACAAGGAGGGCTCCGAGCATGCACACACCGAGGTACAATACCGCAGGTGGGCATGGCCTTTTGACCCATTATCCTCGCTGTACTAAAATATTGGAGTGTAGTGCGCAAGGGCCTGTCCGCAGCTCTCAATCCCAATCCGCATTGTATGGTGTCAGCAAAGGGGCAGTCTCCAAATGGCCTGCTTTGTTGTGCCGTGCTTGGTTCGGCAAACTGGGCCATGCGTGCACTTTAAAGTTCAGGTCATGTGCAGGATACCTCAGTGCCCCACAAGATGTGCTGTGTCCCGTGGACGCTTACCAAAAGAGCATATTGCATACCGTACCTTGACGGAACACACCCTTGCATGCAGCTTAGTATTGTGCTCTGTCCGCTCACGCCCTTGCTGTCCAGGGCATGCAAGCGCCACGTGGAGGTGCTGGAGTTGGCGAAGTTGTACGGCGTACAACAGCACTTCCGTACATCAGCTGTACAGCATCGGGTACAGCGCAATGGCTCGGCCGTGCTCAACGAACACAGATTGGCGGGCCGCACCTTTTGGGGCGACCGTGGGGTAGATAAGGTAGGTGTTGACTCAAGTCCACATCCTGTGTACGCAGGGTTGCGCATGCATTGCAGGAACCTTGCCTGCACGGCAGGAGCCTTGCTGGCAACCTAGCTATTCGCTGGCAATGTCCTGATGAGCAGCGTGCGTGGCGGTAAGAACTGCTGAGAAGAGTTGAGCTCACATGGAAGCGCGGTTGCGGGTCCACCGCAACCGCGTTGGTGTTGCCGGCATGCAGGCATGCACTGCGATAGTCTTGCCTCGCCTGCACGTGTGGCCGTGTCCGTTCTCACCCTAGTGACCCTACGTACATCTTAACTTTTGCCTCTCGCTCCGCTGTGCTTCAACCCCACAGTTGCTAATGGACTTGGTCACCGATAACGTACGATGCCACACGGGGTCTAAACACGTGGCGTTGGAAAAGGTGTGCAGATTGCGCTAGTGGGTGCCGCAGGCGGAGGAAGGCGCGAGGGCGGGCATATGAGTGTGGCGTGCAGCCTTTGCGTCACGAACGCTGCGACCTGCCAATCCACTTGCATGCACAACATAATCCACAGTCACATCTGCATCGGCGCTTTGCGCTTAGCTCAGCTCGCTTGTCACTGTGCACGCTAATCCACATGCCTACAGCTGCGATACAGCCCCTTCTGCTTTACGCGCAGCAGGTGTATCAGCTACGAACAGCGCACACTTACAGCAATCCCTACGCCCCCCTCACCTTTGATGCTTTCAGGTTGGGGCCGTCATGGCCATGGTTGCACACAAGAGAAAGGGGCACACCGATCTCAGCCGCGCCCTTTCCAACGCCGTCCAGGACCCAACTGCGGAACACGGCTTGCGGTACGTTGACACCCTAGACGGCGAGGACCTGGCGCGGTACGGCACAGAATGTACGGCAGGAGCCAACGGTACGGCACATGACGAGAGCGACGCGTGTGCGGCCGCGGAGGCGGGGAGGCACGAGTACGAGGCCTTTTATGACGGGCTACTCGACCCGACAGCGAATAACGTCACAGCGCATTTGGAAAGGGCGCGAGCGTTCTTGGACATTGAGCGGTCCATGATGAAGACGGATGTGAATGTCGAGGAGGACTGGCCCCAGCTGTGGCACAAGCTGCGAGATGCGCCGTACAACAGGCGGGCGCTGCTGGGCTCTGTCCGGGCTCCTCCACCCCCCGAGGGCTCCCAGTCCTGCATGGAGCGACTGCCGCCTGAGGGACCCACCCAGGTGTTCCAGGTGGGGTAGGGCGTGCAAAATACCGGCAGTACACGGCACATGCAACGCGGGACTCATGTGCGTTGTATGTGATACAAAGGTAGCATTGGGCTCGGGCCGCTGCTCTGCGTGCGTTACCGTACTGCGTCGTACCGTACCAGCTGGTAGGCCGTAGCGCCCAAAAGGCATTGCTGGTAAGGGTACCAGGAGCCGGCATCTCATGCCACGCGCATGGCGCCAGTTGGCTGCAGCTGCATGTGCAGGACGGGCTGCCGACCCTCTGCCGCCTGATATGCCACCATCATATTTGCCTACAGGCCTGCAACAGGGCCCCAGTGGCCACACTTGTCAGCCAAAGCACGGAAGTCCATACGCGACGCCGTACCAGGACTCCAGGAGCCACAACCCTGCCTTTGTACTTTGCTTTCCTATTGCTTGCAGTGGACGATCTATACTGTCGCCCAGCCGTTAGAGGGAATTTACTACGCGCAATCCATGCCCTTCGTCGCCTGTGGCCTCGTCTGGTGAGCCCCCCGAGGCTCGCAGCACAACGTCCTGCCTGCCTGCAGCTCCGTAGCCATGCGTGTCCGTGGGGTGCAGGGTACCGGCGTTTAGGACTCCAGACGCCATTACCAGCGGTTTTCAGGTTACTCCGGCGAGTGCCAGCTGTGCCAATCTCTAGTAGCTAGGTTTGCACCTCAGGCACGCACAAATTGTACATGTAATGCCCTATGCATTCCTGTCGGTCCGTGCCCGATGGTTCAGGAACGCTGTCCTGACCCTTGACGATGTGGGCCTCAAAATGGTCCTGCGGCCCCACGGCGACCTCCTTCGTGACATCAAGGCGGTGCGCGGCACTGCGCGCTATGAGGTGCTCAGCGGCCACCTGAAGGGCACGGGGGTGCCGGCACGCACACGCGGGAAAGGTACGTGCGATCTGGGGCTGTGCAGGGGCTTAGGGATGCGTTGCGCGTTGGTGCGTACACGACGTGGCCATGGATCAGCGACATGCTGTGGGCAGAGGGTACGGCACACGCAGACAGTGTGTCTTGCCTGCACCGGTACACTGCTTTGGTGTTGCGGGAAGTAGTGGAAATGCACGAATGGGCAACCGCTTGCAGGTTCTAAGCCGTAGGCTGCACACTTCTTTTCGTCGCAGGTTCCTTTGTGGCTGATGCCCGGTCACTGACCATTACACTGTGGAGCGCTCCCCGCGGCGCACACCTGGAGCAACAGCTGCTGCGGGCGCTCCGCGGATCCCGCAGTAGCGGCTTGGTGCGGCTGCACATCGACGCCTCTGTGGAGTGGCACGAGGACGCCAAGGGACCGGAGCGGGCCGTTTACGAGTGCGTTGGGGACAGGGACACGTCATTGTCAGAATGTTTTCCTGCTGACGCCGATATTGTTAGTCAGCGTACCACCCTGCATTGACGACTGGACAATGCCATAATGCGCATGTCGCAAGCAAGGCTCGCACAGTGTCGAGCCAGATGCACCTGCTCTTATTTCCGTAATGTTGCACGTACAACCCATGGTGCTACTGAGAGTGCGAGGCAGCATGCACGAGCGCCTGCACACTGCCGTGTCATCGATAGACCGCCAGGCAGACGTACCTGCTGAGGCATTTCGTTCTCTCTCTTACGTCGTGTTTCCGGTGCTCCCCAGGGCCGCCTACCTCCAGTACATGCTCATCCACGTGGCGGACTACCTGGAGATGACGCCGCGTTGCCTCAGGACCGTGCGCTTGGGGACTGTCCTTACTGCGCCTAAGGGACGGGGTCCCGTGGCCGAGGTGACTATCCATCGGCGGGACAAGACCTACACCATTGACTCGGCACACGTGGTGAGGGCGGGGCCGGGTGCTGGTAGAGCGGGAGAGCTGGCTTGGCTGCTGGTCGTCAGAGAGGGTATTAGCTACGCAAGGGGGCACGCATGTACGGGACGGCCAATAATGCGTGTGGTGACACACATGGTACCATGCTGCTTTGTGCATTGGCATCGTGCGTCGTGTGCCAACGCCCGGCCAGCAGGTAGACTGGTGACACGCACCCCTGCCACCTGGCTGAGCCTTGTCCCCCGACTTACCCTGTTGCCACTTGCCCCTCCACAGCTGCTTGATGACCTCCTGTACGACCACTTGTTGTGCCTCACGGGATCCAAGGAGATTGCGAGCACCAAGGTACGTGGCATAGTGACTGTACGGCTTTGTCTGTACCGCGCTGCCGTGAAAGCCGCACAAATCTGCACTAGAGCTGCCGGTGAACATGCATGCAAATGTCGCTGTCGTGAACTTCAGCAGCGCGCCGGCCTTGCGCCAATGCACAGGTACTGATTGGTCACGTGCTCAGTCCCGTCCATCACTTATGTACGACAGTTATACCCCGACCTTGCGCCCGCATGCAACGGCTCGAACCCGCAGCGCTCGGCCGTCTACGACATGGCCTTCGTGCGCACCAGTACCTTCCACTGGCTGCACCGGCTGATGCATGCCCCCAAGGTAGTCATGCTGCACCCCGACCCTGCCGCCAGCAGCGGCGGCGTTGCAACCCAAACCGCTAGCCGCAACGGCAACGGCCAACAGCGGCCAAGTGCGTCCACGCGGTACCTGGACGAGTACGGCCATGACGTAACGCCGTACTTCAGGGAGTGTACGACAGACCTGGAGGGGCTGGAGCAGCAAATTGCGTTTGGGGAGGATGATCCGGAAGACGGAAGTGAGGAGGAGTGCATGGTCCTGCACAGCGTTGCTGCGGCCAGCCCCGTCGTAGCACAGGGGAGGTCCCTTTTGTTTTGGCCGGGGAGCTTTCCTGTGGAAGACCAGGGCCGCCCCCAAGTACCGGCGAACTTCGTCGACCACACTGCCGAGGCGGCGTTGGCGGTGGCCTGCTGCTTGGTGCTGTACCTGGTAGGCCGCATGCACCTGCACTGTACGTTCGGCGTAGTCTGAGCCGATAGCTGCGTCTCCCCGGCCCTGCGACGCCGGTGTGTTGGGATCTGGCATAGACAGCAGTTGTCTGGACTGAACAAAACTAACCGGGGCAGCCACACGGCTTTGAGTCAGAGGACAACTCCACACCCAGCCGTAGTCACTTGCACACCGTCCATGTGTCATGAATGCATGCCTATGCCGGCAGGATGTAGATCTCTACTTAAGCTGGTGGTCTGCTGCCGCGGCCTGCCTTGCCTGCTTGCAGGTTTTCAGGTGGGCCCCCTGGGGCAAAGGCGCGAAGCTGGCCGCCCAGAGAGCCCGTAGCAGCCTGCCACTGCGAGGCAGGAAGGCTACCGGCGCAGCAACAGGCAGCTTGTGCGACAGTCCCGGTGGAAGTAGTACTTGTCAGCCTCATACCGGTAGTGGTAGCAGCAGCGGCGGCGGCAGCAGTACGGTGCGTCAGGAGAGCGGTGGGGGCAGGAACGGTGCTGGTTGTGGCCGTAGACAGGGCGCCAAGAAGCCGCCATAAGGCCATAAGGCCATAAGGCCATCTGGCCGTAACAAGCGCCGTCAGGAGGACCAGACACCGACAAAGAGTAAGTGGCGGCTGGGCAACGGGCCGGTTGCTCATGGATGCAAAGTTTGCATCCGGGATACGATAGTGGAACCTGTTGCCCCGCACCCATGTGTCACGCTACGATTTACATGTGAAGGTGCTACGCTGTGCAGCCTGGCAATCAAAATTTACTGGTGGAGGACGTCTTTTATGCACTATGGTGCCGCGCAGTGACAAAGCTACCTGCGGGGCAGTGACGTGCCCTTCTGTTCTGCGTCCTTGCGTGCAGGAGGGACGGTCTTACACGCCGGTGGCGCCAGCAGCGCCCAACCCCGCTCGGACGCCGGGAGCCCTGCTCAGGCCAGCTACCCCACCCGCGCGTCCAGTCATGCGTCTGGAGGCACGAGTACCTGGCACCCCACCGCATCAGCCATCGTCCTCGTCATCACCAACAGGTGCTACATCGCCAACGGAGCCGCTGGTAGCCACACCCGACACTGGGGCAGCCAAGCCCCAGTCGCTGAGGCAGCGGCTCAGGATGCGGCTTGCTGACCTGGCGGGATTCCGCGAGGCACCAGCCCTGGCCCCGGGGCCCTTGGCTGGTAGCGCAGTGTCTGATACGGCCACGGCCCACGACACGGTGACAGCACGTGCTTTCACACCGCCGGCCGGGCGTCGGTTGGGGGGAAGGGGTTTGGACCAGCGTGAGGGGCCGGAGTCTCAGGAAGGGCGGCTTCTCGAGCAACAGGAGGAGCAGCAGCAGCAGCAGCAGCAGCAGCAGCGGTCTCAAGGGCGGCAGCTGCAGCGGCGGCGGAGGGACAGCTCGGGGGAGCCCGGATCCCTCGCCCCGCATGGCAACAGCCAGCCGCAGGGTGTTGCGCCCGCTGCTGAAGGGCCGGGCGTGCAGGGCAGGCGGGGGTCGGACAGCGCGGGCTCGGCTGATTTGCGGGCGCCAACGCGTGCAGGGGAGGCGGCGCACCTCTGGACTGCCCACCGTCATCATTTCACCAGCGGCAACGTAACGAGCCCCTGGCAGCGGCCGCCAGCACCTCCAAAACCAGCGCCATCGCCGCTGGTACGAGTGTGGGGTGCGCAGGGGCACTGGGGCCAAGCTGCACAGCGGCTGCGGTGCAGCGGGGGCAGCAGGGGCCAGCGGGAAGCGCGGCGGCGACAGCAGTCCCTGCGAGTGCACAGCCGATGAGTCTTGCGCCGGCGGCGGATGACGAAGGGGACGAGGACGAGGCTGTGTGCCTGGTGTGCCACGACGGTCCGCGGCAGTGGGGGTTCCTGCACGGCGGCAGCGTGCACATGGGGGTGTGCGGGGGGTGCATGGAGGAGCTGGCGCGGCGGGGGAGGCAGGGCAACACGTGTCCGGTGTGCAGGGAGCCGGTGGATGCAGTCATCAAGCTCATCCAGGCTTAACGGCCGTGCCATAATCGGATCCCATGTCGTCGTTGTTTGGAAGGGTCCGGCGGGAAAAGAGAGTGGCTCCGGTAGTATGGGTGTTCGGATAACCTAACCCGGTAACAAACAGTCAGGTCATTGTTACAGCAGCAAGCAAGCAGGGGAGCACTCTCCGGGTTGGGCTTTGTGTGGTGTAGAGGCTTTCCTGGCCCACACTTGTGGGCCGGACTCGCAGTTGGTGCTGAGGGTCATTGTTGAGTGCGAGAAACATGGTTTTTGTGAAGGGACAGTGGGACGGGCCTGCATGCGTGACTTGCACGGTGGAGGAATCTTACGTTGTAGTCTGGTGCCAAGAATTTTGAGGGCACGAACGGGGAGTCGCTGACCTGCGCTGACGCATCGTCCACCGGTACTTACCGCCGTTGCTGCAGCAGAGCATGCAGCGGCAGCAGCAGCAGCAAGCGGAGGGTGAGGATGACGAGGGGGAGGAGGTGGTGTGCCTGGTGTGCCACGACGGGCCGCGGCAGTGGGGGTTCCTGCACGGCGGCAGCGTGCACGTGGGGGTGTGCGGGGGGTGCAGGGAGCTGGTGCGCGCACGGGCGGGCGCGGGAGGGGCGGTGTCGTGCCCCGTGTGCAGGGAGCCGGTGGACGGAATCATAAAGCTCATACAGGCGTGAAGCTGCATGCTTCGCCACCGCACCTCGCCGAGTGCAACGGTGTGTGCTGCCATGGCAGGGATGTGAACCGCCCCTGTGTGATGTGTGTACACAGTGCTGACTTTGCGGTGGGGACGGAACGGTCTGCCCCGTGTCCGCTATCATGGCCAGGGGCTTCGGGCAACGGCCCCTTCCGGCACGTGGGCACGTAGGCAGGTTTCAGTGGGGAGCCAGGACTGTGTGAAGCAGGATGCCGTGAGGGGGAGGACCAGGCCAGGACTGTGTGTGAGGTGCCGGTAGCTTGGTAGAAGCTGGTTACAGGCGTGGTAGGTCAGTCGACCCTTGTGTTTTGTACTGGATCTGACGTACGGTACGCGTGGAGCAAGGCGTTCTTGCACGGTAATGCGGATGCTCAAACTTCCACCCGCACGGCCAGGCATGCAGGGACCCAGCCAAGGACTCCAGAGCTTAGGGCGCATGTGCACGACCGGAAACGAGCACATTGTGGCTGGCTACATTGCATGGCCCAAGGGTGGTGAAGTGGGGCAAGGTTCAAAGGTATCGTACCTGGGCCAAGGTGGTGCCTTGGGTACGGGATCTCCCAGGTACTGGACCTCCGTCCTGCCTCCTGCCGGATGCCTAGGGACATGCAGCTGACAGCTGCTGACAGGGCCCCTTAATCATGCTTGTCATTGGCAAGTTTCAAGGCGCAACCAGACGTCGGTCGCACAGCTTGGCCTCCAACCAATCGCCAGCGCAGGCCTAGTTGGTGGGTATGCACGGCGCACACCGCCAAATGCTGTAGCATGTGGCACATGGTGCTCCGAGACCCGCGTCATATAGACTTGCTGGAGCAGTGCGTACATACTTAGTATTCTGCATATCTCGGTACTGCTGTCTATGGGTTTAGCCGGGTAATTTACCATGCGGCCATCCCTAACCACGGTGTTGCTCATATGCTGGCTTGCAAAGGATGTACCTGATGTCATGTCATCTGCCGAAATCAGAGGGAGTGGGGACCTCTGCGACGGGGAAGGATTGCAGCGCACTCCGCCACTCCATTCCGTTCTCGCACAACCAGGCAGTGTGGCTATGCTCCAGGATACAGCTGTCGACTACGTGAAAGCGACCGTCTACGGCAATTGTACCTTATCGGCCGTTCGACATGTCGCGCGCGGGGAGGAAGGGTTGCCCCATGTCATCGAGGTGCGCGAAGGCCACACGCGGGAGTGTTTGTCTTCATCAGCGGCACTTGACCGCCTTAAACACCCTTTCAACACGTCAACATTTTTCACGACTGCAAGTCGAGTGAGGCACAGCAAAACAGCTCTGGTACAGCACAAGTGCTGTACTGGCGTGCCCAAAGCCTACCAACACATTCACCCCCTGTTGCCGTTTGCCAGTGGATAAACGAGGAGCTTCCCGACGACACCTCCACACCACTGTACTCAAGACCATTTGTTGTGGGCGGAATTGTATGGTGCGTCACGGCTGACGGGACGGAGGGCCCTCCCGCCATTTTGCATGTGCCCCAACCGTCCCCAACGAACAAGCTGTGGGGCCTGTAGCCATCATGCACGAGTGGATTCCACCATATCACAGCACTGTGAACGGTGCAAGCCTTCCCATCTTATTCACGACGAATCTTTCCTCCCTAATCTGGCCATGTAGTATCATCGGGGCAACGGCACATGCATGACGTCGTGCCTGCTTGCCGTTCGGCCGCCTGCAGGCTCCTGTACGTCCGGCCCAGCACAGACGGCGAGATGTCTGGTTGGGACTTCTTCTTACGGCCATTGTGGAATAGCTTCTGGGGCGACGATGAGATGACTGTCACGCTGGACATATCCATGCCGTACGGCGGCAAGGGCTTTGAAACCGTCAAGGGTGCGTTGGGCACATATGGAAACACGTACGCCACGTGTGCGTGACACCGCTTGCAGCTGGAAGCCATCGCTGCTGGGCTGCGGCAGCGACGTTTGTGCAGCCCCTCCGCCCAATTGTCAACTGCCATCCACCCACGATGGCACCGTGCCACCCTTCCTGCAGGTGAAGAGCTCTCGTTCTCGTCATGTGACGACGAAGACGGAGACTTCTGGATCGCCTTCTTGCCAGGCGACACCCGCGCGAGGGAGGCTGGGGCTGCGTGTGCCGAGTGTGGCTGCCTGGACGGTGCGGCACAGCAGCACCCCCCTCCCCACAGCCATGTCCTGCGCCTCAACATCACCAGGGTTGCCTCCACCTGGGCCAGTGGCGATAATGAACCGGGGCACTTTGAGGCGACTTGGTTCAGGTGGGTTGCCAATCGGTTAGTGTTACACGGTGGGAGCTCGTCAACTCCCCGCAAGTGGCAATAAGCCGTGGCATGAGCCCAGGGCTCAAGGGTCCGTCCGCTGGGATGTTTGTGTAAGGCACGTTCCTAGGAAGCTACGGGGCAAGGATGAGCGACGAGACGACCTGAGTATCTGGCATTCCTGGGAAACGGTCCATGTGGTCCGAGGACACAGTGGACGCTGGGTGTGTGTGCTTTATAAAAGCTGTGGCAACAAATGGCAGCAGCAAGCTGTGACATGATGACTGAATCGCCAAGTACGGTACGTTGAGGCCCCACAGCAACTGAAGCGAACGTAGACGGGCCGTCACCAGCTCGCACGCACCTGCGTTCTTCAGGCCAGCGCCTGGTCTCAATGGTATTTGCTACCACGTGACGCGATTGCTTTGTTCCCCAAAACGTAGGTCGTGCAAGAATTACCACTCCCTTCTGCAATGGGTGGAGCAGCATGGCTTTGGCGAGCTCGTTACATCATCCGTCCAACTCCGTGTGCGGATAAGGGAGTCCCTGGTGTACAATGAGTACATGTGGGGCGGCCAAACATACGACCATGAGTCCTGGATGCAGGTGAGAGGCAGTACCACCGAAGTGCACACTGCCAGGCGTATGCGCACGTGGCCTGCACGTGATAGCAGGCATGCATGCAGTGCGTGCACCTATAACTCCTATAACCCTTGATATAAGTCTTGAAGGCGACGAAACGCTATGCACTGCTTTGGCGGCGGTGTGACATCAATAATACTTTCCCTTGCCTGCAGCTGCTGAGCGACCTTGTGGGGGAGAATGTCCGTTGCCACATGGGGACGGAGTACCTTGACCCGGACAAGGTGCGGATTGTCTAAGCCCTGCACAAGAATCCTCAGAAACTGCAGTTGTGTTGGCCTCCGCATAAGCGCACCAAGGAGGTACCGGCATGCTCCTTGCGCTCCTGCCAATTGCCAGTGTACGAATGCCCAAACCTTGCGCACCGCTCAGTGTCAATTGTGGGAAGCTGCACCTTCCTTGCACCTCACACAACCCCCTACGCGCTCTTTGCCACCCCAGATGCAAGCTGTCAGCTCAATGTTCGATGCAAGGTTGGGGTACTTGGACATTGCCAGCCAGCACATTGACATCGTGCAAGACCCTGCCGTGGAGGGCGGCGTACGGTACGTTGACCGGTCAGACGGCGAGGACCTGGCACAGTACGGCACGGTTTGTACGAAATGCGGTTCTTCATTGAGCGACCCATGTACGGCCGCCGAGGCGCGGATGCTGGAGTTTAGCGCCTTTTATGATGGGTTAAGGGACCCGGCCGCACACGACCAGGAGCAGCATAGGGCCAGGGCCAGGGTCGTGTACAAGGTTCTCCAGTATGTGGTTAAAGCGCAGCTCGGGGATGATGCTACGAGCTGGGGCGAGGAGTGGGACAAGCTGCGTAACGCGGCGGACCTCGCCAAGTGGCGCGCGCTGGTCGGGGACGAGCGGCAAGGCCGCAGCATTGCGGCTTTGCGCGGCCTGGGGCGCGGCCTGGTCAGAGCTGTCACGCCTCGGAGCGAGGGCCTGTCCTGCATTACGCAGCTGCCGTCTGCGGGCCGGACTCAGGTGTACGAGGTACGACATTGGGGGCGAGCGACGGAGAATGTATGTATGTGCGCAATGGGGGACTGGAGCCGTGAGCCGTGTTGCATGGCGCCCCGTTTGCACGAGAAAGCACAACGCATACAGTTCTCCCTTGGCACCGTGTGTTACTATCCGGGTGGTGTGGCCACAAAATTCTTCCTTGCCCCGACACACGGATCAGGGATGGCAACTAGCTGCTTGCCACGCTGTCCGCCGTTGCCATCGCATTAGTTCCTGCCAAGTCGGCATGGCTGCAGCCATACGGTATCTTCAAGCACCCTTGCCGCCATGCTTTCTGGGAAGCAACCCCAAACTGCCCCAAACCCCTGACACGCAAACGACCCACTGCTGCTGTGTCGCAGTGGAGGATCTACGGCACCCGCAGCATGTTCCTGATGCTTGGTCTGGCAGAGCCTGTTTGGACACAGACCTTCGCTGCGGCTGGCCTTACCTGGTGAGTGCGTGCTCCCGGTGTCGCAGTTGCGTGCACTGCAGGATCAGGCGGCCATGTGCGATCGCCCAATAGGGCCTGTGCTACCTTGATGCGCTGTCCTAAAGCGCCCGCTTGCGTACGCCGAGTGTTGCCGTCCCACCCGTGCTATTACAGTACGTACCAGTGCCTGCAGACCTGCCCACGCCTGCCCCTTTCTGCAGGGCTGCCATCTTCCAGCGCAAACGCAATAGCACCTACATGGTCCTGCGGCCCCATGGCGACCTCCGGCGCGACATCAAGGCGGTGCGCGGCACTGTGCGTTACGAGCTGCTGAGCGGTCACCTGCAGGGCACCGGGGTGCCGTCACGCACACGCGGGACAGGTGCGTTCGTTGTGGGCAGCGCGCTAGAACCTAGGTGTCATCTTCTGGAAGGGGCGAGTGCGGGCCCATGAAAAGGCGTGGCAAGGGCTCTTGTGGATCCTATTAGCATGTTACTGGCGGATAATTAGAGACGAAGGGCAGCTAGTGGCTGTGGCTTTGGCTGTTGACAATGGGACCCCGTGTTGCGTGCCCGGATGCCTGCCCGCTCGCAGGCGCGTTCGTGATACGTGCGCGGTCCCCCAACGTGACCCTGTGGAGCCTGCCTAGCGGAGGGCCCGGCAAGGGGCAGGGGGCCACCCTGTCGCATGGGGACTCCCCTGACCTGGTGGTACGGCTGTACGTCAACGCCAGCGTGGAGTGGCGCGAGGGAGCCAAGGGGCCGGAGCGAGCGCTGCACGAGTGAGTGGGGCTGTGGGGTCTGGGCACGGGGTTTGTATTCGTACGGTACGGGCTTCGGGCCGGCTGCGTACCGACTTTGGGCCGCTTGAGTACTCCTGATACGCCTACCTTGGAGGCGCTGCATGCGTGTCTTGCCTCCTTGCTGTGCGAGATGCATATGAGCGTGTGTGCCCAGGTGTCCATGAGGCCCGCGTCGGCTGTCCAGTTATTCTGTCTCTTCGACACTCATATCCCGTACTCGCTGTGTCCTTCACTGCAGGGCCGCCTACCAGCAGCTATTGCTGCTGCGTGCGGCGGACCACCTAAAAGTGGGCCAGCGTTTCCGTAGGACGGTGCACATGCAGGTGGCAGGGGCGCTCGCCGGCGGGGAGCAACCAGCGGTTGACGTGCTGCTCAAACGGCACGGCAAGCGGTACAGCCTTGACGACGCACACGAGGTAAAAGGGGGTGCAACTTGGAGCCGGTCTACGTTAAAACTGCATTCAGAGAGCAACGGTACCGGGAGTTCCAAGACGCAGCCGTGCATCTTTCTGCCTGTGTTCTTACGTTCACGCATCGTGCAACGTCACGTGCTGGGGTCCGAGTCCTGCGCCCTTCTGGCCCACTCGCAGCTGCTGGACAAGCTGGTGCAGGAGAACCTGCTGTGCCTCACGGGGTCCGAGGACATAGCCAACACCAAGGTGGGACACCTACTTCCGGCTGCTGCAACAAGCATAGCTGCCCGCGGGTGGTGACCACCCATTCTCACGCCGTGGGCCCTGCATCGCGCCCCAGGAGCGGGCCCGCAAGCACTATCAACCTAAACCCGGCCACTGGGCGTTAAAACCCGCCATGCCTGCGCTCACCGTCACCCCCGGACGTGCACCTGCCTCTGCAGCGGTCCGCGGTGCTCGACATGGGCCTGCTGCGGAGCACCCCTCACCAGGAGCTGTGGAGGCCGTATCGGGCGCTGTACGCCCCCAAGGTGGTCATGCTGCACCCCGACCCCGATGCGGTGTACAACAGGAAGAAAGCTGCTACTAGCAGCAAGAAGAGCAGCAAGCGCCCCACGAGCACCTATGCTTCCATCACGTTCACGCGCTACTTAGACGAGTACGGCCATGACGTGACGTCATACTACGGGGAGTGTACGACAGATCTGGAGGGGCTGTCGTACGACGCGTTTGGCGAGCTTGATGCCGAGTCTACCCATACCGGCACTTGCGGCAAGGCTGGCGGTCTTTCGGTAACCCTGGCCCGGTGGCATGTACCTGCCGTGGAGCTGTGCTGTACCGCTGCGGTCATTTTCCTGGTGAGTAGAGTAGCCACTTTCAAGTTTGGTGTACGGCGTAGTGATGGCTTCCACCCTGGGCCACAGTAGGGTCTGGGACTCGGATCGCTTGCCGTACTGAGCCCAATGCTCTGGGCGGTATGCTGCTTAACCGGCACACCTGACGTTGGTGCTGATGCCGAGTTGGAGGCAAGCGGCTTAGGGTGCTTCCAGCAGTTATTCACAACATGCCACACTGCCCAGCGTGCAGCTGACGAGGATGCGCCCGGCTTGAATTGCACGCACATTGTGCGTTTGTGCCTCACTGCTGCAGACGTACCTGGCCGTCCGGCTCTCCGGGCTGCTGATGGACAAAGGGGCGTCAACGTTGTGGGGAGCGAGTAGCCCAGCGGATAGCACGGCAGGGGGTCAAGGTGCGGCCGGCAGCGCAGCGGCGACAGCAACGGCAGCGGCGGCGGCGGCGGCGGCCATACCGGGTGGCGCTCGCAGTACGGGCGGGGCCAGGAACAGCAGTGGACGCAGTCGCGGCGGCGGCGGCAAGAGGCCGCCCGGGCGTGCCAAGGGACCAGGTGAGGACACAGTACCGTGTCAGGCTAGGGCACGGTACTTGCAAGGTGGCACATTGCCGTTTGCACGGCCTGCTCGCCGTCTGAATGCGCTGTTGCTGCTCACGTAACACGGTCGAGGGTGTGTTGTCGTGCAAGTGTGCGAGTGTTGCACTCCACGGCAACACCCCACACCTTGCTGTACACACAAGTCCTGACGCTGACCGCACGCCTTCCTTGTCACCCCGCAGGTCAAGGAGACGCGCGAGTACGAGCAACAGCAGCAGCGGCGGTGAGGGACACAGCAGCGCTTCCAACGTCCACCACTCCTACTGCAGGGAGAGAGCAAGCACGTGGCTGGTTTGGCCGCTTGATGGCACTGCTGGCTACCGTCTCACAGGATCCGGCTGCTACACCCGCACTACAACCGCCAGCCGAAGGCCCCACCGTAAACGCGACTCCCTCTGCGGCGGATGATGGTCAGCAAGACGCCGCGAAGGACGGCGACACGCAGAGACAGCAACATGGCGGGCAGCAGCTGCGCAAGCGGCGAGGCAGCAAAAGTGCACCCGGGCCGCTGGCCCCAATGGGCAGCGGCCCTCAGCCTGTGATCGCAGCGCAGGTACCTGCCGATGCTGCTGAGCTGCAATTGCAAGCACAACCACAGCAACGCCTGCAGCAGCAAGGCCCACATCACGCGTCAGCTGCCGGGACAGCGACGGCGGCAGTAGCGCAGGCGGGGCCGGGTAGTGCTGCGGCCCTAGGCGGGCCGATGAAACCGACAGCCAGCACGGCAGTGGCACCCGCTGCGAGCGCTGTGGGTCAAGTGGCGCCGGATGAGGAGGACGAGGCGGTGTGCCTGGTGTGCCACGACGGTCCGCGGCAGTGGGGGTTCCTGCACGGCGGCAGCGTGCACGTGGGGGTGTGCGGGGGGTGCAGGGAGCTGGTGCGGGCACGGGCGGGCGCGGGAGGGGCGGTGGCGTGCCCCGTGTGCAGGGAGCCGGTGGACGGAATCATAAAGCTGATTCAGGCTTGACACCTGTGCTTGGACGCTGGGTTTTCGGCTGTAAGAAGCGAAAGAGTCACACTGTGATACGGCACCGCGGTGGTGCGGCACCAGGATAGCCACCGCCGGTCCGCCGCTCCAGTCACTCATCTCGTCAGCAGCAACAGGCGCTACGCCACCATTAGAGCCGCTGGTAGCCACACCCGACACAGGGGCAACAAAGCCCCAGTCGCTGAGGCAGCGGCTCAGGATGCGGCTTGCTGAGGTGGCGGGATTCAGCGAGCCCCCAGCCTCGCCCTTGGTTGGCACGTTACCGTACCACACATCCCTGCCCTTAGACACGGCGACGACACGTGCCGCCAAACCGCTGACTGAGCGCTCAAGCGGTGACAGTACATGGTAGCCTGGGGAGCAGGACTCTTATAAGGACCAGATCCAGCACCGGCAGCAGCAGCAGTCTCAAGGGCGGTTGCTGCCAGGGGGGAGATCTCCCCTGGCTGCTGCAGCAACAGAGGGACAGGTCAGGAGTGCTGTGGGCCTCAGCCCCGCATGGTGTTGTGACGTCAGCACAGAATGCCGCCATGAACGGTCAGCCTTTGTCGGTCATGGCCAAGGCTACAGCCCCGCCCTCCTGCACGTGGGACGTGGCTTGGTTCTTAGTACGGTGGCAGGACATTCAAGTAGGATGAAAGGAAACAGGGGCGGGAAGATGCTGATGTGGGCGTGGTATGACGGCTGACTTCAGGTCTGAGACTGTTTTCGTACTGGCGCTGGAGCAAAGCATTTTGAAGCGAGGCTGTTGTGGGTGAGATTCTGGAAAACGTGTAGCGAGCAGACACCACGGCAGGGCTGCTTGCAGGCTGCGCTGGGGCAGGTTCTGAACGACATTCTGTTGGTAGCCGTTAGCGCTCCGAGACCCGCTGTCCACTGGCTGTACTCCCCGGTTACCGCGCCGCGCTGCTGCTAAGCGTGATGGATACCGACACATCGCTTAGCAACCGGTTTTCAGATGTTACTCCGCCCCAACGAGATAAGAGTCAATATGCGGCCAGCTGTGCTCACTGCACTGCTAATCTGTACCCTTGTGCAACAAAGCCACACTAATGCTGAAAGGACTCATTACAAAAGTAGGAAGGACCGCTGCGACGATGGGGAACTGCCCATTCCGCAACTGCTGGAAGTACTTGAGCAGCCAGGCTTTGCAGCAGAGCTCCATCACTTGGCCATTGCTGTGGCCAAGGATTCTGTAATGAACAACTGGACCTTGTCTGCTGTTCGACATGTTACCCGCCGGAGGAAAGGGCTGCCCCACATCATCGAGGTACCGGCCTTCAGACTGTTATCATAACTCGAGGCTCTCGAGGAGGGGAGGGGGAATCTGTCCCTTGGCAGCCTTTTATGCTGTATGACATCCAACGCACACGGACATACGCTGCTTAGTGCCCAGTTTGCGTTGCTAGTGCCGACCCAAGTCCACACGCACCCCTGTCCCCTTGTGCAGTGGGTCAACGAGCAGCTGCCTGGCAGGGGCGCTCCACGCCTATACTCTCGGCCATTCGTCTTAGGAGGCGTCGCCTGGTGCGCAGTGATGAAGGCCCCGGTCGCGCAGGTCCCCCAACCGCAACCCACGAACACGTGCCTGCCGTGCGTGATGGGTACTCGGCCCTTGTAGGGTTCTGTCCACGGGCGTAGGTTACAACATGAACACATATGCATGACCACGCACTGCATTTACTTATGATGTTTGCTTGCCCACTGGCACGCCGCCTGCTTGCTCGTTGTTGCTGTAGGCTGCTGCACGTAAAGCCGTCACATCCCCTAGCACCGGAACCTGGCTGGGACTTCTTCCTCTTCCCTATGTGGTCGACGCATTGGGATTATGAAGACGAAGTCGAGGTTACGCTTGACATTTCCATGCCACACGGCGGCAATGGCTTCGAGACCCAAAAGGGTACGTTTGACACGCACGGCGGGTACCTAACGGCATTGCCATGGGCCATCCTACGTAGCAACGCGCGGAGGCTCAGCCCCTTGTAGCGCAGCAGTCCCGTCAGATTGCCCGTCTCCTCGAGTCCCTCACCGAGACCCGGCTTGCACCAGTGCTGCCCCAGTCGGATATCCCGCTAGTTACTTCCCGCCAACCGCCAGCCCTGTGCTTGCTTGCTTATTTGCTCCTGCTACGACAGGTGCGACTCTCAGCTTCTTCAAGGACTCTGACGAGGGGGACTACTGGCTTGCGTTTCTTCCAGCAGCAGTCCCACACAACTCGACAGAACAGCAGGGCCCTCCCCGCAGTCACGTCCTGCGCCTGAACTTCACCGATGTGTCGCCCCGCTGGGCTACGGAAGATGACGAGCTGGCTCATCTGGAAGCGTCTTACTACAGGTGAAAGCCGGCAGCAGTCACCTTGCTGCATGCGATGCTTTACGGAATGCTGTTCACGTGCATGACGTATACGCCTCTTTGGGAACAAAAGGAATGATGCTATGATGCACCAGTGCTACTAAAACAGCCCCGGAGCTAAGACACGTACCGTACTCCTGATGCATGCAGGTGCTTCCCGTGCACTGCACGCTTGCACGCACCTCCTCACGCGTGGCAAAACCAACTTATAACTTTATAATAATATATCTTTAAAAAAAAACTATGTCAACTTTTGTTTTCATTATCTAACATACGCATCATACATGGTGTTCTGTCGTGCAGGGCGTGCAGGGACCACCTCGCTCTGCTGCAGTGGGCGGGGATGTACCGCGTAGGGAGGCGGTTTGATGCAACCGTGCGGCATAGCTTGCGGCGGACGGACACCCTGATGTACAACCAGTACTCTTGGAACGGCGTAACCTACTACCAAGACTCTCTGGTGCCGGTGCGGGGCCAGGCCTGTTGTACGCACGTGATCGCCTTACCTCGGCATGCTGAGCTAGAGTTCAGGGGGGCGCTGCATGAGAGCTGCAGCTGTTGGGTTGCCTTCAGCATTGCAAAGCACGCATGGGTCGGGGCGGCATGCCACCATGGTGCACCCACGTTCTCTGCAGCTAATTTTCGCTTTGCTGCCGGCTTGCTTCTGATCCTACCGCTTTGTGCTACCGTCGGCTGTGTGTGTGGACCTTACGCGTTGCTCTTCGTGTTCGTGCTGTTGCCTGCAGCTGCTTATTCACCTCGTCTCAGAGAACATCCGGTGTCACCTGGGCGGGGAAACAGTGGGCCAGGACAAGGTAAGTCAGTGCTACCACGCTCTACGTACGAGGCCGTGCATCAGCACGTGTCACTGCTGCAACGTGAAGATATTTTCTTGTTGATAGAGGAGCTGTTGGTTGTGGCCTGTGCCACGCCACGCCAACACGGTACTCGAGCGACGAAGCTTGTCGCTCGGCGTCAGCGCCTTACCACCACGTTCCACCCGTTGCACCCAACGCCTCCGCGTGTGGACGACGCGCAACGGTGCTGTGGGGTGCTTTCTTCCCGTGCTCTGGCCCTGAACGCCTGTTTGGCCCCCGACCTCACGCTGTTAGACAATGACTGTCAGGGCTTTGCTTCGGCAGGTGTGGTCCGGCAGGTGTGCTTCCGCAGGTGTAATTCACCCATCCGCTTTTGCCCTGAACGCTCTGCCGCACTGGCTCCCTCAGGCGGTGGCGATCATGGCTATGATGCAAAAGAAGGCGGGACTAACCGGCAATGCGGACGAGTATGTGGTTGCTGTCCCAGACCCGAGCGCGGAAGGCGGCGTGCGTTACCTAGACACGACAGACGGCGAGGACTTGGGTCGGTACGGCACGGAGTGTACGGCACGGTACGACGCGTGCGCTGCCGCTGAGGCGCGGAAGCAGGAGTTGAAGGCCTTCCACGATGGGCTGAGGGACCCGGTTGCGAACGACCAGCAGCACCACAAGGACACGACACTCCTGATGTACTCTGCACTCCGGACCTACATTTCGGACGAGCTGCAGAAGGGCTTTGCCGACTGGGGAGCGGACTGGTACAGGCTCAGGAATGCGCCCACCATGAGGCGGGCGCTGCGGAGCTCCGTCCCTGAGGTGGACAGAAAGGGTCTGTCCTGCATGGCGTCGGTGCCTCCCGACGGGCCTGCACACGAGCTGGAGGTGAACAGGGCATGCGTGAGCAGCATCACACAACTTGTGTACCCTCAACCACCAGGTGTAGCATATGGGCTAAGTGCGCTACTTGTGGTCCGGGCCAATCTGCATTGTGCACTTTCACTAGGCTGCGATTGCTCTGCTTGCTCAGGCCCGCCGCCCCTCTCGACGCTGTGCACGGTGTGCCACATGCTGCAACCCCCCAGTGTAGCCATCGGGGCGACAGATAGCAATGACGTTTCCGTGTCCTTGCCGCAGTGGACGATCTACAAGACGTACAGCATGCGGGATTTCCAGGGCAACGTGGACTCTCAGTGGCAGGAGCCCTTCACCGCTGGCGGCCTGGCATGGTGGGTGTATGTCCCCTGCGTTTCAGAGGGCACTACTTCACCGAGGTCGCCTTCACCCCGCCAACCTCTGTCTTCCCCATCCTCCGCTGATGCTATGTGCTCCGGTAACCTGCATGCGCTGGGCGTACGGGCTCGGTGTGTTTGGTGCCCACCACACCTCGACACTGCGCGCTCCATTGCTCCCCAGGCTTGCAACCCTCGAGCGTGACAAGGCAGGCACTCGCATGGTGCTGCGGCCCCACGGCGACCTCCGTCGTGACATCAAGGCGGTGCGCGGCACTGCGCGCTACGAGATGCTCAGCAGCGGCCACCTGACAGGCACACGGGTGCCGGCACGCACACGTGGGAAAGGTGCGTTTGTTATGGATGGTGGCGGGGAGCAGGGGCTTCACAGTTGCCGGCAGACTCCTACTACGCTAGCAGCGAGTACCTTGTAGGGCGAGGCTAGCGATGGCTGGGCCGCTGACATGGTTGGTTTGCGGTTGGTGAGCAGCTATGCGGCAGTTTGCGCTTGCTGCTTTCCGGTTCCTCATAGGATTTGGGCGAGGTCCGAAGTTAGGAGCTGCACACCGTTGTTGTATGCAGTACGACACGGCACCTCTGGTAATCTGCAGGTGCATTCGTGATAACAGCGCGGTCCCCCAACGTGACCCTATGGAGCCTGCCTAGCGGAGGGCCCGGCAAGGGGCAGGGGGCCACCCTGTCGCCTGGGGACTCCCCTGACATGGGGACTCCTGGGGACTCCCCTGACATCGTCATGCAGCTGCACGTCAACGCCAGCGTGGAGTGGCGCGAGGGAGCCAAGGGGCCGGCGAGGGCCATATATGAGTGAGTACCGGTATTAACAGCCAAAGCACGGGGTAATAGAAGCAAATTGGAGACATTTAGTTCCTGCAGGGGTGTGCTGTTGTTGGGCGCTCCGCAACGGGCGCTTTGTGCAGACCTGCACCGGTCCGTGTGACTACTGGTATGGATACGTCCGCTATCGTGGTTCCCCCGTCCGAGGGGTGCCGCCAGCCCGTCACCCTGCAACAATGAGCGGCTTAGAGCCGCACATTAAAGCTGCACTGCTGCAATTTGGGCCTGTCGCGCCGTCGCAGGGCCGCCTACCGACAGCTGCAGCTGCTCCGCATCGCGGACTTCGTCAATGTGGGACAGCGGTTTCGTAAGACAGTGCGTATACATGCCACCGGCCCCGCTGGCAACGAGTCGGCGGTGAAGGTGGTGCTGGAGCGGCGGGGTAAGCGCTACAGCCTGGACGACGCACACGAGGTGAGGCGCAAACGGAGGTGTCCCCTGCACGGTGTGGTGCGCGGTATGTGGGGCGGCCATGCTGTGGCCAGCTGCCTGCTTCAGCGCAACACCACCGTCCTGTACTTGTGTCAGGGCCGAGCTGAGTGAGCCTTTTCCGTTGACAAGCCCGCCAACGCCCGGACCTTCCCTACCCTTTTGTGCATGCGTCTATCAGAAATCGCAACGTACCATGCCCTGACAACCACAAAGCGTCGCCCCTTCACTGCCGCACCCTGTGCCCTTTGTTTGCGACGCAGCTGTTGGACGAGATGGTGTACGAGAACCTGTTATGCCTTACGGGGTCCAAGGAGATTGCCAGCACCAAGGTATGGAATGGATGGCACTTGGAGTAACAGGAAACGCGGTACTTGTTCGCAGCTGTCCAGGGGCCTTCACAGGCCCCAACTCATACCCCACACACACGCCCTCCCTACTCGTAAGCGCTTCCCACTTGCACCCATGGCCGAGTGTAGGCCGCGCGCTCCAGCGCCACCGCCGCATAGCACGCCAGGAGATCTCTTATGTAGCAGGCGGCATGTGTGACTCATCTGCTTCCCCTGACTGCAGCGCTCGGCGGTGATGGGCATGAACATGCTGCGACGCGCAAGGACTCTATTTCAACACCGGGCCGAGTTGGCCCCCAAGGTGGTGATACTCCACCCAGATCTGGGCGCCGCGAAGGGAAGCAGCAGTAAGACAGGTGGCGGCAAGCAGAGCAGCAACGCCAGCAAGCCTTCCACTGACAGCTCCTCGCCGATGTCGGCTGCGCGCTTCCTGGATGACTACGGCCACGACCTGGTGCAGTACGACGAGGAGTGTACGGCTGACCTGCACGGGCTGGTGTATGACACAGTGTTCGGGGAGGATGACGCCGAGTACTCAGAAGGCTGCAGGAGGAGCGGCATGCTCGTGGGCATGGCCCGCTTTTATTTTCTCTTTTGGGAGATTAGCTACACCGCTGCCGCCATCTTTGTGGTGAGCCTGCTGCGTATCATGGGGGCAGCGCACTTGGAGGGTGCTGCCACAAGACTAACCTGCATTCTCGGGTACAGGGATGGTTGGCAAGGGCTGTGGAGCCGTGACATACACGTGCACGCACCGAACACCGACGCCGCACTCCTTATACGCGGTCTCCCAGGACCATGCAAGCATCAGTGTAACACCTGACAGCGCAACGCAATAGGAATGTTGGTTGCCTTGCCTTCAGGATGTTTGAATGCGTGTGCCGGTACGTCGAACCGTCATCCCTTACTACCCCACATCACGCTGCCTGGCAACATCTTATCACTCCGGGCTAGACCAGCACGGGCACGTGACTCACGTGTAACCCCCCGCTCCCCTTGCGTCACATGTCCCTGCAGGTGCACCTGTCCTTCCGCGCCTTGCGCTTGTTGCGAAACAAGCAAGCGTCCACAGCCGGTGCAACTGGCAGCGGGACAACAAGCAGCACGGCGGAGGCAGTACAGCATGCGGCGGCTGATGCAGTGGCAGGGTCCATCGCCGGCGGCAGCGGTGGTCCCATGGGCAGCAGGGAACGCGGTCGCGGCGGTTCGAGGAACGGCGGCAGGAAGCCACCCGGGCGTCCCAAGGCACCTGGTGAGGGCACAAAAGCACCGCAGGGCGAAACTATGCTCGCTCAACACCTGCCTGCACGTTGTCGCAGGCGCTCGCATTGTGGCCGCATACTGTACTCAATCCGTTGATCACGTCCGATGATGCAGTAAAAGCTATGCGGCGCTGGCCAGCTGTGGGCGTAAAGGCCTTACACAGCGTTTCAATGTTCACGGTACTTCTAATTCTGCTGAAAGCTTACTATGTCCTCCATGTCTTCATGCAGTTGGTGGAGGCGCAGCAGCAGCACCAGCAGCACCAGCAGCGGCAGCCGCGAGCACAGCAACGCTCCAGGGCCCAAGCCAAACCATTCCAGTTGCACAGGGCGCCCAACCAGGTACGTGGTTAGTGGGGCTCCGTGGGCTGCTACCTCCATCGTGGTACGACGACTGCGATGACACCCTCTCGCCTCAGCCGCCACCAGTCGAGGATCCTGCCGCTGTTTCGCAGCTCGTAAATGCCCAGGAAAGCCACTATGCGACTGCGACCGCTGACCAGCACAGTCCTCAGAGGGGCGGGCAGCAGTTGCGGAAGAGGCGAGGCAGCTCGAGTGCGGCGGGGCCGACCGCCGCGGGAGCCCTGGGCAGTGGATCAGGGGCGGTACAAGCCCGTCCAGCTCCGGCGGGAGGACACGAACGAGCACATCAGCCTCAGCCGCCGCCGCCGCCGCAGCAGCAGCAGCAACAGCAGCGCACACGTAGGGACCACGGGATGCGGGGAGCGCACACTGGTGCGGCGTTGCCAGTGGTGGTAGAGGCGGTCAGCAGCGTTGGTGGTGTTGATGCATTTGCATGTGCGAACGCTACGGGGGTGCTGGAGGCAGATGCGGCGGTGCAGCAGGGGCAGGTGGGGGCAGCGGTGAGCCGCAGGGAAGTGCCCTTGGCGAGCGCTGCGTTCAACTCCTTGGGGGGAAAAGAGGAACCGCATCAGCAGCAGTCACGGAAGGAGCAGGAGCAGGCGCCGGTCGGGAATGAGGACGAGGACGAGGCTGTGTGCCTGGTGTGCCACGACGGTCCGCGGCAGTGGGGGTTCCTGCACGGCGGCAGCGTGCACGTGGGGGTGTGCGGGGGGTGCAGGGAGCTGGTGCGGGCACGGGCGGGCGCGGGAGGGGCGGTGTCGTGCCCCGTCTGCAGGGAGCCGGTGGACGGAATCATAAAGCTCATTCAGGCTTGACAGTTGACACCTGTGCTTGGACGCTGGGTTTTTCAGTGTAAGAAGCGACAGAAGTGAACCAAGGGATGCCAAGGAGGTGTGGCCCAGGATGACTTGTAGCACAGTGGACACAGCGGAATCTGTTGCCAGGTTGGACAAGGAGCAGCAGCCTGCAGCAGGGGAGCTCCCCTGCACGCGCCGGTGGGTTGCTCCAGAACCCTTCCGGCAGAGCGCCATACTTACATGCTGCTTCTATGTTAGAAGCGTGCGCCGTATTCCATGTAGTACAGTTGTCAAGAAACAATGCAGAACATGCGTCAAGTCTTCCCGCGCACGATACTTCTTTACCTGTTCATAGCGACACGCCAGAGCAAATGCATCAGTTCTGAAATTAGTTCTTATCCTGAACAAACCAATGCCGAGGTTGGACTGCCGCATACCCCTTCGCTGCAATCGGTCATGGCACAGCCGCAAGGCGTGTCGGTCCTGCTGGATGCCGCAGCAACTACGCTCAAAAAGTTGTATCCCAGTAACTGGACTTTGTCAGCCGTTCGACATGTAACGCGCGAAGGGGAAGGGCTACCCCATGTCGTTGAGGTGCGCGCGAGTGCTGTTGCATCCTGTACCCCTCCGTATACCCTCGAAGGCCCGCCAACCTGGCTAGCACAGCCGCCGTGCCAAGTCACCCTCGTCTATAAACTCAGCAGCTGGTTTAGAATGCCTGCCGGCGCTTGACAGATAGAAGACAGCACATGCTAAGCAGCGTCTCCTCGGCCTGTACAGCACGGTGATAGTGTAGAAAGCACGCACATGCCACGTGGCCCCGCTCACCCTACGCGCCCGCCACGCCCCCTCCTCACCCCGCCCTGCAGTGGATCAACGAGCAACTGCCCCTGGACATGGCGGAGCCCCGGCTGCACTCAAAGCCATTTGTAGTTGGTGGCATCATATGGTAAGACACATGTTCAGGTCCTTATCACCTGTAACCTCACCGCACCTCGCCTTGACCATACGAGAGTACCACGGGTTGCCTGTACCCTGGCTCAGTGTTCTTCACTCCTCATGATGGCATTGCTGACACCGTGCCTCTTGCAGTGGCCTTTCCGACGCATTAGGGCGTGCTCCCCGAGCCCTCGTGCTGTATTCGTTTGCCCGGCCTGCTGTTGCAGGCAGCTGTACGTACGGCCGTTGCGCTCCGCTGGCAGCGTGCTGCTAGGCTGGAGCTTCTACCTAAAGGCCATGGGGTCTCCGGGATGGGACACCAGCGATTACGTAAACGTGACGCTGGACATGGCCATGCCGTACGCCGGTCGGGGCTTTCGCAAGCAAGAAGGTACGTACAGTGCACGCGCTGCAGCAGGCAGCATGCGGGGCATGAAGCCACAGGTGGTCGAAGCTAGCCCACCACCCACATAACGGCTGACCCTTTGTACACGTGCGACAGGCGTCGGTGTGAGGTTTGAGATTGACGGCAAGCTGTGGTCGCCCCGACGTCTGGCGTTCCTGCCCAGCGTTGACCGGCCGTACAGCGTTGACCCCAACGACAGCGGCAACTTCCTCTTTGATGAGGACTTCGTTCGGGAGGCTAGTGAGCAGGCCCCTGCCTTCCGAAGCCACATCCTGCGGCTTACGTTCACAAAAGTGCTGCCCAGCTGGGCTGTCAAGGACATTTGGCAGAGGCATGTCGAGGCCAGTTACTACAGGTAGGATGGCACAGTGATCTCCAACCCACCTGCTGAACAAAGCCAGACGTATGCTCTCATGATGCAGCGCTTTGTGATACCTGTACATGGCGTTGCCGTTGTGAGGCATCGCCAATCTTGTGTACTGATGATAGCAACAGGCGGTACGGCATGCCTCTGTGCGCAGGGCGGCCAACAGGTACCGCGACGTGGTGCGACGGGCGGGGCTGTACGGAGTACGACAGCGCTTTGACGCGGCCGTACGGCGCAGCGTACAGCGGCAGGGCCCGATCGTGTACAACGTGTACTACTGTAAGGACAAGGTCTACGAGGAAACAGCCCAGGTGCAGGTACATGTGGGCACCTGCCGTGGGCCTATCAGTTACCCTCCGGGTTGAAAGCCGTCACCCGCCGCCCCAGCCCCTTCGTGCTTCTAGTTAATACTCCTTAGGGAGTGAGTTCCTCGAAGGGATAGATCCAAACGACGTTAAGGTTTACGTTTCTTCACATGGCGTGTTACAAGCTGCGTGCCCTGTCCAACGGTTGTCATGCCTCGTCATTGTTGAGCATGCCGTCAGCGCCGGGCAGGCTTTTACACTCTTGGCGCAGCCCTAGTGCTTATGTTCGCATGATGCTGGTACCATGGGCCATATCAGTTTGCGACGTGCTGCACACATTGCCATGCTGCACGGTACTGTGCCGGGCCGTGTGGAGGTAGAACTAAGCTCCAAGCGCTGCCCACGGCATGCGGCACGTGGCTGTCACCACATGTTGCAGCGTCGTCTGTTTGCGTCATCGGTTCCTACCATAATTCCAACATCAATTGCGGTTGTTGACGTGTGTGCACCTCTTGACGGTGTGCTCGCCGACCGCTGCCTGTCTGCTCCCCAGCTGGTTACGAGCTTCGTCGTTGACAACTTGCTCTGCCACATGGGCAAGGTAAAGGAGGTGGACGCGGCGAAGGTGAGGACTAGGCGCATCTAGACAGTCCATACCCTTGGCGCTACAAGTCAAACTCTGTCACATGCACCAGCAAAGCAGCGCAGGCCCCCGTCGTTCAAGGTGGCACTGGTACCGTGAGCTGTTGCTCAGCCATCCACGCATGGCCAACAGGCTGTGTTGTGCGGCTTAGGTATAGCCCGTTCCAGCTTGAGCTTGCTGACCCAACTTCTCCGACTTTTGCCCGCTTCCCTCTTTCTAACCCACCACGCTACGTCACCCCAGCTGGCGGCCGTGGTTGCTATGCTAGTAGCCAGGGCGGGAGACGAAGGTGATGAGATGAGACATCTCGTTCGGGTGATCAAGGACCCATCTGTCCGCGGCGGCTTGCGTTACGTCGACCCGTCAGACGGAGAGGACCTGACGCGGTACGGCACGGAGTGTACGGAAAAGCCCCGTACGGCACGCCACAGTACTGGGAGCGCTGCTGGCGGCGCTGTTGATGAAGTACGAAGGCTGGAGTATGAAGTCTTTTACGACGGACTGTCGAACCCGAAGGCGAATGATGAAGTGCAGAACGCGGAAAGGGCGGAGGCTGTGGTTGGCTTGCTCAAGTTGGTTGTGCGGGAGGACCTGCAGAGGGAGGGCGACTGGGGGGAGGACTGGTATAAGTTGCGGGACTCGCACTACAGCAGGAAGGCCTTGCTGCGCCCTGAAGACTCGGCCGGCCATGGCTGGACGTCCTGCGTTGTGCGGCTCCCATCCGAAGGACCCTTTCAAGCCGTCGAGGTGAGCCACGCGGCATTAAGAACCTGGCAGCATAGCAGTTGCTCGCTATAGGAAAGCAGCCTGTACATTGTAGGTACTGAAACCCCTATTGCAAAGCGTACAGCAGCTTGCATGCAGAGACGCACACCTGCATTTCGGCATGTAACGCTTATTGCTTCTTGCGATGCTGCGCAGTGGACAGTCTTCTCATTCACCCATCCCACCGAACTGTCAGAGGACCGGCAGTCGGTTCCCTTCGCCGCGGGTGGCCTGGTGTGGTGGGTGCCTGACCTGTTGCCGACAGCCATGCACCTTTCCTGTGTTCGGTACCGGTATCCACGTGTGACCCTTCATTCTGCAACCTACTGCGTGAGCCCTTATACCGACTGCTGCCAAACCTGAGGCGGTACCAGAGATCTACCGCCCGGTACTTGCCATTGCGTCGCACGGTATATCATGTTTCTGTGCATGTGGCAAGGCCGGGGGTCCGGGCGGCGGGGGCGGGGGCCGGGGGCCTGGGTGTGGGTAGCGGAGGGCGGTTGGGAGATGAAGGGATTGTGGTCAACGGTTTAACGGCATGAGTCACGCACGGTACCTCATGTCGCAACCCCGTGTTCCTCCGCCTGGTGTGCTCTTCACCAGAGTCTGTGCACCGTTGTCATCATTATTAATGTTGCTTCTTCTCACCCTCAGGGTCGCCACACTTCGGAGTACACACGATGGCATCTGCATGACCCTACAGCCTTACGGGGACCTGGTGCAAGAAGTCAAGGCGGTGCACGGAACTGCGTGGTACGAGGTGCTGAGCGGCCACCTGAACGGCACAGGGCTGCCAGCAGCGACCGTTGGAGACGGTGGGTCCGAGGGTCATGGTAACGCGTGCTCGGCGCGTGCGGCCATGTGGAGGGCTCCGGGGTGCCGGCATGCACAAGGAGGGAGATGGTGTGTCTTGGGGGGTACCGCACGCACGGAGGGAAACGGTGGGTCTTGGTGGTGGTGGTCGCGTGTGCTCGGGGCGTGAGGGGGCTCCTTATGGTCTGACCGCAGGGAATGCGTCGGGTGGTCGCGCTGTTTGGTGTGTTAGGCGCACCTCTCCCATGCGTCTGGCGCAGAGCTCCGAAACCCGGCCCAAGCCACGAAAGCCAAACGCGCTGCATGCACGCGCACACACAACGGCGAGTACCCCCGGAAGCTGCGGTATGCCGCGCTGCTCTTTGCGAGAGCGCTCACCGACGTGGGCCCCTCCCTCGGCCACAGGCGCCTTCGTGATCGACGCCAAGTCGTCGAGTGTCACGCTGTGGAGCCTTAGCAGCAGCGGTGGCGGCGCAGGCCTTGGGGCGGAGCTGTCCTCCGATGCCCCCGCCAACATTGTGGTGCACCTGTACCTCAACGCCTCGGCGGAGTGGCGGGAAACTCGTAACGGGCGCGGACGTGCCGCGTACGAGTGAGTCGATCTTGCTTTGATATGTGTGCCGCTTTGCTGCATGCTCAAGAGTGGATGTGCGTGGTTGCTTCAAGTACGGAGTAGCATGGGCTGCCGTGGTGCTTGGGCCCACTGCATATGACGCCATACTGTACACATATTAACCTGTACTGCCATACTGTACACATACACCGCTTTCGTGCGTGAAGACTGCCAAAATACACCGCTTGTAACCGGGCATGCATGTAGCACGCCAACTGTGACTGCCACATGCTGGCTACTTACTCTCCACAGCAGGACCGCGTACCCACATGTATAAGAGTCACCGAGTGCCATGTACACTCCACCGCAGGGCCGCCTTCCAGCAGCTGCAGTCGCTCCGCGTTGCCGATTACCTGAACGTGGGGCGGCGCTTCCGGAAGACCGTGCGGATGGCGACCGTTGCAATGGCGGCCGATGCCGGCGTGTTGACGACTGTCTGGCTCAAGCGGAACGACAGAGCCTACACCCCCCGAACAGCTCACGAGGTAAGGCAACGCAATCAAGGCAGTATGGTATGAGCATGCTGCCCACGGTTTCTGCTGCCTGCAACTTGTGAGCCCGGATCCTGCCGTACTGCTGTCGTACCCACATGCGGCATGCCCCACGCCCGTGCACACTGCCCTTCCGGCATGCGCACCCATTAACCTGCACTCCCACACAAATTTTGAAGAGCTGTTGCACGACAGGATAGAAGTGTGGGATGCGCCTATATCCTCCTTGGACTTGCCAGCCTGTCTCCACGCTTGTTATTGCTCTCAGTGCAAGCACGTGGACGAGTATCGAGTATCGCTTGTGCTTTGAGGAGGTGTCAACAGTACGTCTTCGCTTTCCCGGGGCAGCCCCACGTACCCTACCCTTCCACCCGTCCCCCAGCTGTTGGACGAGCTGGTGCAGGAGAACCTGATGTGCCTAACGGGGTCCAAGGAAATAGCCACTGCTAAGGTGCGTCGCCTGTCCCTCTGTGGGGTGTGATACACCAAAGGGTGCGGAGGCGTTCACAGCGCACCGTCCGAGTTGCCCTCCATAAGTAACCCACGATGCACCAGGCAAGGTGCAGTAAGATTTTGTTTACGGCCAAGGAACAGAACCTTCCGACTTCAGTAGGACGCTGCAAACGAATGGCTGTATTGAACACTATGGGTTGTCCTTGCCCTGCAGCGCTCTGCCGTGTACGACATGAACCTGCTGCGGAGCCTTCGCAACGACAGCCGCCTGTGGGAGCAGCGGGCCGTGCACGCACCCAAGGTGGTGGTGCTGCACCCAGACCCACACGCCGCAGACAGCAGGAGCAAGGATGGGCACCAGGCCACGTCCGTGCGATATTTCGACGAGTACGGCTACGACATAACGCCTTACTACGCTGAGTGTACGACAGATCTTGTGGACCTGGAGTACGACATGGCTTTCGGCGAGGACCTGGAGGAGGACGATTCCAATGCGAGAAAATGCTGGTGGCTGGGCGTCACGGTGGCTTGCTGCCATGATGTGCTGGTTGTCCTCGACCACGGCCTCGTGTTCGTAATCGTCATTTGCGGGCTCTATTCGGTAAGGTGATTGGCACTAGGGGGCGGTTTGGTCGGTCAGTACGCTGTGCGCTTGCGGCGGGCTGCTCAGGCGCAGCTGCCTCTGCGCCCTGGAGCTTGGGGTGGGGAGGGTCCGGCAGCACGACTGTATGAAGCGGCGCTCAACTTCCTGCTTCATCGGCGTTCACTGAGTAGGCTGCACGGCTTGCACAATAGCGTCTATGCTATATGACAAGCAGCCTGTTGTCATGCTTTACACAGGTCATCCGGTCCGTCTGTTATGCCCTCGGCCTGAAGTCAGCCAGACGATGGCCCCTGTTGCTGGAACGGAGGCTGGCCAAGTGGTTTGCCGGGCTTTCCAGAGGCAGCAACAGCAAGGATTTGGAAGCAAAGAGTTTCAGCAAAGTTACCGCCGCCGCTGACTCTGCTGTTTTTGGTCTTGCCGAGGGGAAGCATGGCACCAAGAGCCCCGACGGCCAGCCCAATGGGCGTACCAAGAACGGACAACCGTCCAGGAAAGGTAGGCCTCGGCCTTGGGCAGGTGTCCACCGTTTCAGCCGTGTGGGGGCCGTGCAAGGCCGAGGGCAGGTGTCCGTGCCGTCACCGCCGTACGCCAGCACGGGCCGTACGCCAGCACGGGGGCTTCAGTGCAGCTGCCGTGGGAGCCATGCTCAGCCATCCAACGTCCACGCTGCAGCTAGAGCTTTTGTGTGTTGGCGGTTCGCAGTGATCCAAGCACCCGGCTGTGCAACGCACCGCCTTAGCTTGCGCAAGTGGGAAACCTCACTTGTTAGTACCATTTTCTGGTGAGGCGTTTGCTCCCTCCTGCCCTCTGCCTCCTGCAGGTGGCAGCGCACCAGGATGTACCGGACGCGGGCCAGGCGGCGGAAACGCGAAGGGGGCAAGAGCCAACCCGGCGGGTACCACGAACAGAACTAACAGCGGTAGTAGCAGCGGTGGTAGCCCGCCATCGCCGGCGTCTTCTGTCCATGGTACTGAAGTACAAGAGCCTGCTGCTGCAAAAGCAAGCACAGCAGCGCCGGTGGACCCCGCACCAAGCTCATGGGCTGCAACAGGCCATGCCCCGGGGAGGCTGCTGTGGAGGTTGCTGGCGCCGTACCTGGGTGTCTTCGCAGCCCCCGTCACAGCCCCAGGCGCAACCCCGGCACCAGCCAGCCCCAGCCATAGCGCAACACCGTCCCGCACGCCAAGCAACGGACAGCTTGCGCAGCAGGAACGAGCCTCGTCACCACGCAGGGACGGAGGGCAGCTGCAGCAGGAGCAGCAGCAGCAGCAACAACAGCAACGGCTAGGAGATGGCCTCCGGCTGCGACAGCGGAGAGGCAGCACAAGCACGTCGGGGACATCGGGCGGCACGGCCAGCGACCCGTCGCCAGCGCATGCAGCTACGCCGCCGCCGCTGCCGCCGCCGCCGCCGCCGCTGGTGCCTGCAGCAACGCAACAGCAGTTCGGCGCTCGTGGGCCGAGTACAGCAGCACTGCAGGACGCGTCCCGACCGGCACGTGGCAAACAGGCGGCTGTTGAAGAACCTGGTAATAGGGCAAGCGCAGCTACTGGCGTAGGCGACACGGCTGCTCGGCCAGAAGGCCCTGTGACAAGAGGCGGGGGGCTGGGGGCGGCAGTGGGTGGGATACCGGTAGCGGCCGTTAGGGGCCCGCAACCGCAGGCTGGGAGTCAAGTGGCGGCGGAGGACGAGGACGAGGCTGTGTGCCTGGTGTGCCACGACGGGCCGCGGCAGTGGGGGTTCCTGCACGGCGGCAGCGTGCACGTGGGGGTGTGCGGGGGGTGCAGGGAGCTGGTGCGGGCACGGGCTGGCGCGGGAGGGGCGGTGTCGTGCCCCGTGTGCAGAGAGGCGGTGGACGGGATCATAAAGCTCATTCAAGCTTGACAGTTGACACCTGTGCTTGGACGCTGGGTTTTTGGGTGTAAGAAGCGACAGAAGAGAAGTGGGATACCGGTGGACGGATTCATCAAGCTCATGCAGGATTAAGCTGCAATGCGGGTGTCTCCTCACAGAGATCGCTGCTGGGATGTGAATGAAGGGGCAATTGGTGGTTACTGTTGGGCGGTCTAGGCGGTTTAGACTGATGTACCTCCTGAAGCAGTATTGCCCGGTCGCCGTGACGAGTGGGGCCAGATTTGCCCACGCTCTATTGCTGTCACCATGTTGCGGCCGGTGGAGGAGTCAGATGCATCTGGACTCACCCTGGCATTTCCGGTAGTCGTTGTACGACCATGGGAGTTACAGCTGTACGCCTGTCGTTGCAGGATAATAGATACCGTACTTCTAAGCTAACTGTGGCACATGCTGTTGCCATGGGCGTAATGAAGCAGCAGGCTCTATGGCTAGTTCACATGATTGTCTCCAGTACACGGATGTGTTCCGTAAGCTACCGTATCCGCTGTGTGCCCGATACAAATACTGTGCAATATCCTCAGGCTACCCACTACGTACGAATATGCTCGCAGTCACGCCTGGGGAGTGGGTTCGATGGGCAGGGCATAGCCCCATTACCGGTATTGTCGGGCCGTGTCGGGCTCGCTGAGCAGGCAAACAGCTGTTTCCATGGCACAGGGGCTTCACAAGCGAGGCAACCGGTTCCCAGGTGATACCAAGCACCAACTTGCACGTGTCACAGTGCTGTGCAGGTCGGGTAGCGGAGGGCGTCAGGGGAGGCAGGTAAGGCAGGGGAGCTCCCGGCGGTTGCTGAGTCACGCTTGCCAAGCTTTGCACCTGATTGCTTCTGAAGTATCCATTCGCCATGATAATCAGCATCTTCAGCTAGGTCTCCTGGTCAGAGCCCAACATATGGTGGGGTCAGACTTTATGTTAG
>VFQN01001706.1_pt1 | contig 35727 bp, 56 predicted proteins | sample 3512371 | NCBI WGS metagenome assembly VFQN01 (sample SAMN10412370, study PRJNA504923) | tailings metagenome | isolation source: Replicate 2 from Balatoc abandoned mine | place: Philippines: Itogon, Benguet | collected 2017-08-28
GAGGCACCTGTTTCGACGCGCCATCCGAAAGCCCCCACGGAAGATCGGAACACTGAGCACGCATCTCGCAGCCGCCTCCCCTGTCCGCCCACAAGCCACGTCATGCGCCCCCAGCAGGCAGCAGCCGAGGATACTCCGCACGGAACCAGGGGACGAGGGGAGCCCCATGCCAGTAGAGACACGTGTCTTGCCGCCAACCTGAACCCCCCTGCTGCCCACCCACCCGCCACGTCATCGGCCACCAACAGGGTGCTCAGCACGGAGCCAGGGGAGCCCCCCGGGAACGCAGCGTCCGTGGAGTAACCCACGCATGTCTGCCGTACAGGGGAGGGGGAGGGCACATGAGCGGAGTGACGATGCTGGGCGCAGGGGTGCACTTGCCAGGATGAGGTGGTTTATTTGGGCCAGCTAGGGGCGGCATGGGGACCGGGCCCGCGCGCGGGCAGGCACTGCCCCTGGGGAAGCAGCCTACGTGAGCTGCACTGCGAGAGGCTTTGCATGCTACGCATTTGCGGATGTACCTGTGCGCTTGCTGGAGGTGCAAGGAACGCCGCCAGACAGCAGCATGAGAGGAGCAACAGCAGCGGCGAATGTGGCGCAGCAGCCTGTCGGGCGGCCCAAGACCGAGGCGGCCTCTGCCGGCTGCGCTCGGCATGCGCCATTTGTAATTATGTGCGTGGTGGTGTATGTCTAAGTAATAGTACATATGTAATTAGGGAAAAGATGTTTCCAATGGGAGGCGTGTCTGTCAGGGCGGCTGGGATGGCGGTCTGGGAAGGGGCTCTTGGATGGGCCGCGGCGCGCGCGCGGGGTCCCTGGTCGGTTGCGCGCGGTACCCTCCGCCAGCCTGGACGCGCTTTTGCATAGGTGCGTCTGGTCCCAGGCCTTACCAGTATACCGCATGCCATCTTGGCATTATTTTGTGCTTTCGTGTAGCGCTATGCTGCCAGGCCCCTTGTGGGCACGTGCTGTGGAGCAAGGGAGGCCTTGCCGTCTGTGGCCGCGGATGGACAGGCATGGGTCCCTCGCTCCACCAGGTTCTACTGCGTGCAAAGGACGTGTTTCGGGGCACGGGGTGTCATGGACGGTATATAGCTGATTGTACGAGATTGTGCAACATATATTACATTACATTCCAGGTGGTGTGGGCGCACGCGGTTCCTTCGTTCCTACACAGTGCGAGGAGCACAGGGCACGTGTGCCGCTCTGGCGGTGTCAGCATCTTCCCCTGCCTGGGCCAAACCCACGCACCAAGCGCCAGCTAACTGAATGCTCAGACGTGGATAGCCTCCTTTTAGGTTGGCGTAGACGCAAGGTACCGGTATACATACGTCAAGGTAGTTGAGCATGCGTGGCTGGGGACTTGGACCGGAGCTTACCTCAAGCACGCCCTCACCCTATTACGGTCACTAGTCAACACCAATTGGTCCCACGTTTGTTTGTTTGTTTGTTTCTTACATGGTAGGATCCGGAACCCAGCATGTAAGGACCCGTATACGAGCCAGGGGCTCCAGGGTCAACGCAAAGACCCAAGACACGCAGCCGGATCCCGGATGTCCCACGTGCGTGGTGGGTTGCTTACCGATGGCGTACGGTAGCAGTATCCTTATTGGTTACAGTACCGGTAATGCGGTAAACCGTCAACGAGCAGCTCGCTGCTGACGGCGCGGCTGACCTGCAGCCACACAGCCAGGGAAACCGAAAAGTAGCAGCCAGCCAGCCAGCCACATGCCACATGCTAACTTGAACCTTGGGGACTCGGGGGGCTGTGTGTTGCGGGGGACCCACATGCACGGCAGCAGCTCGCTGTGTGCTGTCCTGCCTCGCTTTGAGCACGAACATATTTAGGAAACAGGGTGCCTTTCTGATACCAATGCCACAAGCGGTCTTATTGTCACATGCTAATGTCGTACACGACAAGGAACACAACGCAACGGCAAAGAGCATGTATGCGGGCCCACAGTTAGGGGCAGCCGCAGGCACGCCACGCATCAGGTGTCGTCCTGCCCTTTGGCCACGAACGGTACGGCAGGGCGACAGGCGTCATTTTCCGCACTTCTTGGGTTGCAAGCGAGCAGCAACATCCATACATAGTGACGGGCGGCCACTTTGCTAACCCAACGCCCCAGGCGAGAGTGAACCTCTCGCAACACCCGCTCGCAAGCTATCCTGCACGGAACTCCCTCCCAACGGCACAACCCCGCCAGTTCTCTTCGAGCACACACTGACTGTGCAGCACCGGCAGTGGGCGGCGCAGCGGCTGCGCGCAGCACGTGTCAGCATGCGCGCCGCGCCACACTCGTACACGTTTATGTCCGGGTCGCAAGCCAGTCGTCCACACCACCACAGGTTGGGGCTGTTAACGGCAAGGCGTCTCCAAGAGTGTTCATCTACTACAAACTCTTCAGCCGTACGCTTATGATTACGTGCGGCAGCGCAGTATGCCGGTACAGCGCCTCCGCCAGCAGGTGCCCGGTACACGGATACTGGTACGGCACGCCCACAGCCGCCGTCCGGGGCCATGGTACGGCACGCCGAGCCGCTCCTCCCCCACAGAGGCTCCCCTGAGCCCCCATCCGCACCGGACTTTCAGTCCTAATTTAGTACAGCCCGTCTCCACCGTGGCACGGCAGGGCTCCGGCCAGATGACACCTAGGCGCTGCTGCCGAAGGGATTGACCCGAATGCGGTTGAGGCCTGTGGGGTGGACAAGGACGACGGTACAGCGGGGGTGTGTTAGGGCCACTTGCACCTTGGTGCCCCAAGGGTGCACCCGCGGCGCTGGCTCTAACTGCTTGTGGCATGCCAGTGCCTTGCCCAGCACCCTCCATTGCAGCGCGGATATCGACACTTCTTCCAGGGTATCTGAGCCCTATCACCGTCCTAATTCCGTACGCAAAGCCCGCATACAGCCTACGGGTTGTGGCCCGCCGTCCCTTCCCTGTCCCTAATGATTCAGTACCCATCCACCGCGCACCGCCCACACGAGTTCTGCCACCGCGGCAAAGGCAAACACCGCAACATGCCGCCACCCAGTGTACCACGCGTGAGGGCATGGCTCCCTGCAAGGCTGGAGCACACGCAACGCCCCCTTCCTTCGGCAAATTGCCGCGGAATCCCCGCCGTCAGACACATACCGTAACTCGAACCACAATTTTGCACGGTATCAGAGCTCTCCCGGCGGGCCGGAGACGGCGCGGCCGCAGTGCCCCGCGGGTCCCTCGGTCCGGTTTCCGCGAATTGCTAGGCCCGCCGCGCGACAGCGCAGCGCAAGACACAGGTGTACAAGACGTACATGTGTTGCAGGTGCAAGGAAGGTGACCCGTAGTGCGGCAGACGCACGCAGGCAGACAGTCACGTTCATCGGGGTGGCATCCCTCCGCACCACCCTCCAGGGAGGGTAGGTGGCTTGCTCCGGGAACCTACGCACCCCACCACCACCCACCAGAGGACTGGTCCACGGGGATGCGGTCCAAGGCACGGCGCGCCAGGGCTTGCGCGTCGGCCACCACACGTGCCATCCACTCGGCTGCGGGCGGCGAATGGCACGCCATTCGTGAAACACCGTGAGTTCACATACAGTATATCGCCTCAGCGGCGTCCGCTGCTACAGAAAGGCCTTACCAGACACGGCGGAACGCACACGTGGCGGGACGCCGTGCACGTCTTGCTTCTCAGCAAAGGTATGAGTCACGTCACCAAGCAACGTGACCTGCAACATAGTAGAATTGCCTTATAGTAATAGCGCTCAGATGGGCTCCAAGGTGGACACTTCATTGCCGTGGGCGCACGATTGCGTACGCGGCGGCAGCGAGGTACTCAACGGCGCCGTAGCAAACACGCGGTGAGGAGCGCCCAGCCGTAGCGTACCTGGGGTCTCCCCTGTCGGCATGCGCCCCGGCTGCCGCCCTGGCAGGGCACCGCTTGCACCACGTCCGCTGTCCCTCACACTGCTGCTGCTGCCGCCGCCACTGCTGCTGCTGCTGCTGCTGCTGCTGGCTCCACTGCCGCTGCTGCCGCCACCAGCTGCCGTCTGGCTGGACCTCATAAACGGCTTGCCCTCCATGGTGTTGTTGTTGCCCTTGCCTCCCTTATCGTCCTTGTTGTCCTTGACCTTGTGGCTCATGGTCTTGTTGTTGTACTTGCCGTTGTCGGCGGCGTCCAGCTCCTGTGTGTTAAGCGTGCGTTGGGGGGAGGGAGGGAGGGGGGGCTCAGGGCGGGTAAGTAGCGGTGTTGGACAGGGCGGACTGGTCACGGTACCGGAACACCCCCAATACCATTTTATGCCGTACCGCCCAGTATGCCGTACCGCCCTGTACCGCCCCCTACCCTGTCTCTGTGCCGACCTTTCCGCTACCTACGGCAAACGTAGGCGCAATGAGCCAACGCCGTGTGCGGCACGGTACGCTGCTGCGCCATGCAGCCAGGAGCAGGTGTTTTTGCTGATGGCACGTGTGCGTGCGCGGAAGCGTGCATGTGTACGTGTGCGTAGCGGTAAGCGTTGACGCACTGACCTGCAGCTGCTCGGACAGGTCAATGATGCGGTTGACGTCTGGGGGTCGAACAGGATCAGGAGGGGGCAAACGGCGGCGATTACGCCCTGCATGAAGTCTGCCATTAGGAGGTGTTGGTGGCTTGGTGCTGTGGGGGTTACCAGCCTGCCCGCATGCGTCAAGCTGGTGCATCCTGGTTGCACACTGCCATGGCACGCAGTAGCCACTAAGCACGGCCGCCCGAGAAGGTACCCAGCAGGGCAAGCACCACCGACCGTCGGGCTCGAAGGTCAGTGAGCGCCAACTGTACGGCAAGGCCGCGGCATCCGTACGGCAGACGCACCTGAGATCTGGTACGCGTACTGCTGATACGTGGTCTGGGGTGGTCCAAGCACGGTGGGGCAAGGGGAGAAGGGGTTAGGTTTGCAACAAGGGTTGAATGAATGAACTCGGCGACCGGCTGCAACCAGTGGTGCGGCTCCCTTGCATGGCGCTCTGCTAGTGGTTAAGAACAACCTGCAACAGCCACCCTCCACCCACACACCCACCCACCGTTAGACCCTCCTCTGCCGAAAAGCGGAAGTTGAGGCGGATGCGGTTGAGGTTCCAGATGAAGCGGTTGCCTGCAGCAACATGCATGGGGGACGCATACATACGAGCACGCACAGGTAACATGTTCCTTGTGCTGAGGTGCCGCCAGTTGGGTCAAAGACCGCCGTATGCAACAACGCGCGTAGGCAGTTGCATACGCGTAGCACGTCGCCTGCGTGCGGTGTGCTGCTGTGCGGAGCGGCAACAGCACCAACAGACAGGAACCCGGTGCGCGCTGTCCCCACGTTGTTGCCCACCATCCGCATACCACGGCAAAGCACGGCATGGACTGGTTCCCAACTGCCCCCCTACAGAAAGCACTGACACGAGCGCTCAATGACACGGTGCGTTCTTTGCCGCTCACCGCACATTGTCTGTACACAGCCGCCCACTTACCGGCCCAGCCTGCCCCCTACCCTTTCCCCGGCCCATCCCCGGCCCTTGGTGCCTCCTAGGCCCCACGGACCTTTCCCAGACGTTGATGGCGCGACAGAAACCTTCCCGTACGGCACATGTGAGCCGTACAACGCCACCTAGGTCCGTAGGCCCCACGCTCCTGGGCCCTGCGCCCAACGCCTTTTTCCAGACGCTGCATGGCGCCAAACAGAGCCCCCTGTACGGCACAAGGGAGCCATGCACCGCCCCCGAGGCCCCATGCCCCATGCCCCACGCACCTGAGCCCTGCGCCTTCATGTCCTTCTCCATGCCGCCATTCTTGAGGTAGTCCTGCAGCACGCGGTTGGAGGAGTGGGGGCAGGTTGGGGCACTGGTGGCCATTGACAGGGGTGCACATTAATGGCGATGACTGCGAGCAGCCTACCGCTACCGTTTGAAGGCGCGGCACGCACCGGTACACCTCCACCCCTGACTGTACCTGGCCGAACTCTTGCCCCTGGGCCCTCTGCTACTAACAGCCCGCGCCTGCTGGCCCTCTGACCCGCGCGCATGCAGCCCATACGATCAAGTTACGCACATTCTGCATTACCCGACTGCGGTACAGGTAGCAAGCCGCTAACCGTTAACTGTCAACCGGGAGATCCCCACCGCACCTGCGTTTTGTTCATGAGGTCCGACATGTTCATGCGCTTGAAGCTGTCGGTCCCGGCCTGCCGTACACACAAGGCCGTACCGTTTAAGGTCGTACGGGAAGCAGCTGTACGACGTGCCATTGTGCACACGCTGCCCTTGTGCGTGCTACAGGTGTGTCGCTTCCTGGAAGCAGCACTTGTCTGCGCTAGAGCCCCCCGCATCTGTAGTGAGCAGCACCCGCCCAACCTGCCGGCGCCGTAACCCCAGTGACAGCACCGCGCTCTACCCTGTATGGGAATGACCATGTACGACAGCTCGTACCTACCTTGACTGCGTTGTTGTACATGTCCATGCCGGCCTGCAGTGCCCGGGCCGTTTCCTGCGCCGCGGGGCCGGCGGCGGCCACCTGCGCACGCGGGCACGTGGGTGCATGGGCGCTGTGGGTGCATGGGGCTGTGTATTGATGTGTTGAGGCGGCCAATCTGCACACGTGGGTACCTGCACACGTGGGCACGTGTGTGAGTGTGAGTGTCCGTGCATGGGCTGCGTATGGGTGCGTGTTGGATGCGGTGCCCGATGCAGGCGCAAGGTCTGAAGCAAACGGTGTACGGTATACGTAGTACAGGATGGGTGCGTGTGTGCATGTGCGTGTGCAAGGGAGTGTACGGTACGGCACCGACAAGCAAGCGAGTGCTGCTCATCAGCCCCGCAGCGGGAGGAAGAAGCATGCAACAAACTCAGACCGCAAGGAGACGGAATGAGGCAAGCGCAGTGCATGGGCGGCTCCGTGTGGGTTCGTGGTGTGGTGTGGGTTCGCACGCACCTGGGGGTTGCCAGGTGCCGCGCGGTGTAACAATGTTTCCCGCCTTGCCAGGCCGCATCAGTCACAAATAACAAGTATGCCGTGCAATCCGTCCTTGCGAAAGACCACCCCTGGCCCGCGACTGTGTGGTTTCGCACGTGGGTGTGAGGCTTGGTGGAGGGCGTTGCTCCTACGATCGCCCAGCTACCCAGCAGCGCGTGCGACACGTGTGTACCTGGGATGAGTTGGTTGCCCTCTGCAGCAGCATGGAGGCCAGCTCAGCCTGGTTGGACAGGGACTGCAGGGAGGGAGCAGGGCAGGGGAGGAGGCGAGTTTGGTGTGTTATTGAATGTCATATGATAACTACGGTAGTAGGCAGCCCGCAGCTACAAACTGAAGTGCAGAAGCAGCACTGAAGGGAGGGGTGGCTTAGGGTGGCAGGGAGCGGGGGGTGGTGGGCTGGAGGGGAGAAGGGCTGGGTGAGGACTGTTTAGGTACTGGCCGCCGGGTTAAGGCTGAGCCCTGTGACTGAACGTCTGCACTGCTCTGCCGCACGAGCACAGTAATGATAACCGAACCCGTATGCCCAGGCCCCGAAACCCACCTTCATCTGCGCTTGGATTGCGTCGTAGTAGGACTGGGCGTTGAGGCCCTGCGGGAGGAACAAGACACACAACAAAGCAGGGTGAGTAACGAAGTGCAGGAGCTGGTGCGTGGGGTTGCGCGTGCAACAGCAAACGCGCCGCGTGCGCATAGCCCCGCCTCCGTTGATGTACACCCGTTAATACGCATCCTCCCACCTGCAGCACCCCCTCCACTAGCTGCCGCGTGGCGGCCGGCGGCAACTCCTCGTAGCCATACCAAAAACACGTTCCCTTATGCTCACCCGCTAATACACGCGCCCCACCTGCGTCGCCCCCTCCACCAGCTGCCGCGTGGCGACTTTCGTTCTCCACCCTCAACACGAACACATTCGTTAATACACACCCTCCCACCTGCAGCGCCCCCTCCACCAGCTGCCGCGTGGCGGCCGGCGGCGGCCACGGCTGCCCCAGGGTGGGCAGCGGCAGCCGCCGCTCCCTCAGCGCCGTCAGATTGAGGCCCGCCAGACCCAGCGGCAGCTGGAAGGGGCCCTGCTGCTGTCCCTGCTGCTGTTGCCCTTGGTTCTGTCCTTGGTTCTGTCCTTGGTTCTGGCCCTGTCCTTGTCCCTGGTCTTGGCCGTTGCTGCCATCGCCTTGGTTGGCCTGGGGTGCAGAGGCACAGAGCAGGCGTGAGGGGAGTGCATGGGGGGTGAAAATGACTGACGCGTGCAAGAACAAGGCAGGGTGGAACGTGGCCCAGCGCACCACCCGATTACCGCCAACATGCGGCAACACGCACAACCGACCCACAGCCTAAGGTCCTGCTCCGCAGCGCCTGCTGCTACGCAACACACGCTCAACAAGCGTGACCCACACGCAACCGTGCACCCACCCTCCACCCACCAACCCACTGGTCCCTGAGGCCTCCCTCCCCCAGGCTTGCTGTTACACAACACAGGCCCAACAAGCATGACCCTCAAGCAATCGTGCACGCACCCTTGACCCCAGGGGAGACTCCCCTGCTTGACCCACCAACTAACCCACCTGGTCCCTCAGGTTCTCCACTCCCAGCGCCTGCGCCAGCTCCGCGGGGGCACGGAAGGGCCCGGAGGTGGGCAGAAAGGACAGGGGCGCCAACGGGGTGGCAGACCTCAAGGAGGCAGAGTTGGCGAGAAGGCTAGCACGGGCTGAGCGGCGCTGCTGCCACCAGAGGGCGGGAGACAGGGAGGCGGGCAGGAGCGTGGTGGTGGTGGTGGTGGTGGCGCTGCTGCTGCGGAGGGTGCCTTGGGTGGAGTTGGTGGAAGGGGAGGGGGAGGGGGAGGGGGTGGAGGAGGGAGGGTCGGGGTCCATGGCCCCGGGCTGTGCCCACATGGCGAACTCGGGGGGCATCATGTGTGCGCACAGGTTGCGCTGCAGGAGCTTCTTGTTCACAACTACGCGGCCGTTGGGGCCGTCTGCGGATCGAGGCAGGGGAAATGAAAGGAGTACATTAAAAGAGGGCCTGGTCGGGGAGACAGGGCTGTGTGCTGTCTACTGGTTGCGCTTGTTGACCACTACGGGTCCGTCGGGCCTGCCTGCGCGTTAAGGCACACAACGTACATGGTAAGAGGGCAGGGCAGGGAAGCCAGGGGGCATCATACAGGCACACATGCTGCAGCAGCTTCCTGTTGACCACCACGGGGCCGTTGCGGCCGTCTGTGGGTTGTACCACAGGAGGAAGGAGGAAACATAGGGGATGTAAGTGGGGCGTAATATTGGGATCAGGGCGGTGCGCTGTGTGCAGGTTTCGCTGCAGCATCTTGCTTCTTGTTGACCACCACAGGGCCGTTAGGGCCGACTGCGTGAGGGTGAAGGTGGGGATGGGGGAGGGCGAGGATAGAGGTCCGGGTAAAAGCAGGCGCCGCGTCAATGGCACGAGGCCAGAGGCCATACGTCAGATGGCTTACGAGAGGGCAGCTGCCAGCTGGTACGTGGTCTTTCGACGCCATGGAAGATGGAGCTATGCATACCGGCAGCTTCAGAAACCGCATCTAGTGTCCACTCACCCATAACACCGCAGTTGGTCTGTGTATTGTCGCCGCCACTGCCGCTGCCGCTGCCGCTGCCGCTGCTGCCTCCGGTACCGTCAGTGCCGCCCGTGCCACCGCCGCCGCCGCCGCCGCCGACAGTGCCGTCAGGCGTTACGCCGCCGACGGGCGCCGGCCCCGCGCCGCTGCCGGTGCTGCCGCCGCCGCTGTTGGCGCCGCCGCCGGCGGGCGTGCCGCCGTCGCCGCCGGCAGCGGTCATGGTCTCCCGAGTACGGACCATCACCTGCCGTACAAGCGAGAGGACGGAAAGCAGGGCATTACGAAGTTGGCGACAACGCCAAGGGACACATGCTCCTAAAAGGCATTGGCCACAGTCGCGTTCCGCCGTACAGCGCTCTCAACGTGGCATCCTGAGGACATGATCCAGCTGCTTTTGCACGTCAATGGACGCAGTAACAGGTGTGCAAAGATGCTTTCTGTATGACCTGGAAACCCCGGCCAGCCCCATCTGCCGTACCTCGATGGACAGAGCGTACGCGACGATCTTGCCGGGCTGCGAGGGGTGCAAGACGCAGGGAGCGATTTGGAGGACGAAAGGGGCCATGGCACGGTACGAGAAGCAAAATCCATTGGTGTGATGCCAAGGTGTGGGGAGTGCATGGCATGCTGTGACGACGACCCAACTTTAACAGCAGCTCCACCCAGGGCAACACCGGCAATGTCCCCTAACCCACGCGCGCTAACCCACGCTAATACACACGCACCCAGATGAAATTCTCCAGCGTCAGGTCGGTGCCCCCGATTAGCAGCTCCACCCAGGGCAGCACGCGATCGATGAGCGGCACGGGTTCGCGTGGGAGGCCGTACAGCGATTGAATGTTGTCGATGCCGCCCACGAAGGCTGCACGGGGATAGGGGCAGGAGCAGGGCAGAGAAAGGGTAGGGTGAAGGGTGAGGGCGAGTACATGGCAGGGATAGGCATGCCGTACAGCGACTGACATGTTGCCGATGCCGCCCACGAAGGCTGCGGGCATGGATAACAGTGGATAACGGAACACGGCAGCGACGGAGGTGGGAAAAGACGAGGGTAAGAGGCTTGAGATGGGCGCGCGTTGGCACGAAGGCTGCGGGTATGTGGGCAAAGGGAACATAGGGGCAGCGGCAATGCGGCAGGGCTCAGGTACTGGGTTGCGCTGGGATGCGCCACCCAAGCGCCCAACGTGCAATGCTGGAAAGGAGGCCACCCCTAAACGTGGACCTGCCCGCACAAGCCCTCCTGCACATCCGCCCCTCCTCCGCATTCCCCCGGCCCCCACCTGCGACCGCTGCGTCCGCCACGCCCGAGTAGCTGCGTCACATCATAAGAATAATATGTAAACAGGTATTGAAATGTAAATCGTTATCATCCCACCTTCCACCGCTGCGTCCGCCACGTCCGAGTAGCTGCTGAAGGTGGTGGTGGCGGCGGCGTCGATGATGGCGCCCTGCGCCGGAACCAGCCGCCGCCCGCCGCCGCCGCCCAGCAGGCCCGCCGCCGCTCCGAAACCGCCGCCCACCCCCGAGGCCAGGAAGGGGCTGATGGCGGCGCCGGCACCCACCCCGGACAGGTCCAGCAAGCCCGCCTGCTGGGCCTGTGTACGGCACGGCATGGTGGGTGCCGTACGGGTAATTACAGCACGAAGGAGTGTAGGCGAGTATGAAACTTGATATGTGTTAGCATGGGGTGCCGTACAGTGCATCCCCGGGGCCACTGTCAAGAAATGGCAACAGCGCGCGCATGCAGTCGCACCTGGGCGCTGCACCAGCTTTTGCTTCATGTTGGGGGGTTCCCTACCGAAGGTTTGAGGATCTCGTTGCCCCTTCGGGGCCCCTTTGGGCAATATATTGCCGATCCTTTCAGCCCTCAATATATGCCCAAAGGGCCTTCGTCTCGTTTTTTTTGGACAGCCTTTCAGCCCTTTGGCCGCTTCGAGCACCTAAAGGTGCAGTATGCGCTTTTTTGTCCTTCGCTGTCTCTTTGAAAGCCTCCGCTTAGCGGGCACCAGAAGCCGCCTTTGTGACCGCGCACCATCCAGTTGGGAACTTCAGCCCGCTCTGATCCGCCCCAAGGCTTGCCCACCCGGCACTGCTAAGGCACCTGTCATGCACCTGTGCCCTACCATCTGTGCTCGCAGCTCCGGGCTGAGGGTGGTGTTGAGCGGTGGGCACAGCACCAGCGACCATGACGTGATGGCCAGCGGGCGGCTGCAAGGGGGCGTGCAGGGGCAGCAGGAAGAGCAGCGTCAGTGACGTGCACAGCGCAGCGGCGACTTGCACAGGGCGGACACGTCAAGAAACACGTGTCACGCTTGGGAGCGTGCGGACGCTACCAACCACAGCCGCTTTCCCCCGCTTCCTCCTGGGAGCACCACAAGTATTACTGGACTCTGTAGAGTACAGTACCAACGTACAACGGCCTGTGCTCCGCGCTAACGTCGTCCGTACGCCGCGTTGCCAACACAGCTGTAGGCCTATGTGTAATGCAAAGTACGTGTCTTAACAGCTCCACCAACCTGTGCTCCTCCTCGCCCATGTCTTCCGCCGCCAGCACCCATCGGCCGCGGCTTGGCAGCTGCGCGGTGGAGAACACAGACAGCGGGGTGGCGGGCCTGGATCGGGTGGGACGGGGGGGCAAGGGAAAGGGTTGTTCGTGGGTCAGGGGCGGACATGGAAAGCGCCGAGCATTGAGGGTCGGCGAGGCCGGCCCTGTATCAGGCGGTGCAGGGCGTTGGCCAGGATTGATGGGAGGCAGTCAGCAGGGTGACAGGCGCGGGGTTGATGATGTAGAAAGTGAACTGCAGGAAAGACACGTGAGGAGCCATGCCGATTCCAGGAGGCGTATTGCTTGCGGCGTTCAAGATTCCTGTGGTTCTGGTGCGCAGCGGCCTGACGAAGCCACCATGCGTACCCCACCTGAAGGTTCCGTTTAGGCCGTTGGGAGCCGCCTCGGTGCCTAGAGTGGCCGTAGCCCCGTCGGCGAAGCTGACAGCGGTGAAGCCGGAGCTGGCGCCCCCCTGGGGTGCATGGGGCCGCAGGGGGGAAGGGGAGGCAAGGGATGGGAAGGTATGCGTATGCTGGCGTGAGCTCCTCGGACCGGGGATGAGTCGGGTGACCTCAAGTGCAGGTTCCGCATAAGGGCATTCACAACGATTGCCCAAAAGCATGCAGCATGCCAGAAGGGCACCGGCATGCATGTGCAAAACTGCCCCGGCCCGCCCGTACAGCTGTACGACGTGCGCCCACCTGCCGTATATCCTTGAGCACGGCCGTGGCGTTGGCTACGTCCTCCAGGGCGTGCGCCGAGGCGATCGCCGTACGGTTGTACGGCTCGGCCTCGTCGTACGGCAGCCACATGAGCGTGATCTGCAAATCGGCGGTACACATTTGTCGTCGCCAGACAATAGGGGTGTGACGCCATGCACGTCCCAGCAGCTAGCGCGCTGGACAGGACACGCAGCACGTGGCGAAACCACCTGCACGCTCGTGTGGGCTTGGTTACCGGTAGCTTACCCTCAGCGCTCCGACGCGGGGGTGTGTTAGCGCCAGGTCCCGAACCAACACCGGACCCACAGCCGCGCCCGGGGGCCCCAGCTGGTCAGCCACCAGCAGTGTGCTAGCCACACCACCGGTTCCGGAGCCGGTCGCGGGTCCGGGCCCCACGCCGGGGGCAGGGGATCCCAGGGGCTCGGAGGCTTCGGGGCCTGCGTTGTAGCGGACGCACTACGAGCATGGTGTGGGCGGGGGGAAAGGAGGGGCGAAGTGAGGGCAGGTTGGAAAGAGGCTCATGTGGTTCAACGGCTTGCGAGGGTGGCAGCTGGGCGTTGGTGAGTCGGTACGCGTGGGCTGGGTGTGGGTTGTGCACCATGGGGCCGGGCCATGGGGCCGGGCCATGGGCAGGTGGGGCTGGGCGGGTTGGATTAGGGTGGGGTTCGGGAGGGTGGGAGGGCTTCGGCGCACCTGGAGCATTGCCACTGGGGCTGAGGGGTTCATGGCGGCGGGGGCGGCAGCAGCAGCAGCGCCGGTATCAGTATCCGCAGCGGCGGCGGAAGGGACAAGGAGTGCCAGCGCTAGGAGCGCCAAGGGGCCCCACGTGCCACGTGGCGTTGGCAACGATGTGTAGGAGGAGGCATGGCTAAGCCTGGTGTTTGGTGTGGCCTGTGGGTTATCCTTTGCCCGCGAGGGCGCCATTGCTGCTTGAAAGCTGTTCGATTGAATACTCTACAGCGCGTTATGTTGTTTGTTGACAGTAAGCCTTTTGGAGTATATGCGTGAGTCCGAGCATTAGTCAAGCTTGCAGCCCGGTGCACATGGGTAACCGGCGGCTTGAAAAATCAGACCGACGCAGGAGCAGATGGCTAGCCGGGGCGTCGCAGTGGAAAGGCAGCAAGCCGCGTTTGGAGCCGCCGCAGGCAGGGGCGTGTGACGCTCCGAGCACAGTCCAAGAGTGGCTCGTCTCAGGCCAGGCCAAATGGGATATTCTGGTTGTGGGCATCCGCCCACGGTCGCCGGCGCCGGGCCTTGGATGGGCCGACGACCGGCGGACTCTGTTGGGGCTCGTTGGGGGCTCGCACTCTGATCCACGTCAGCGCGAAGCAAGCAATGCTTGCTCGCTCACATCAACATAACGATTTTGACTCATTCAACTGTTCTTTCGCGGTAGCTTCTATTGTCCGTTGACGCTAGTCCTTGGCAACGCACTCGCCGCGGTTCGCGGGTCGGTCCTGACCGCCTGCTTCTTACTAGAGGCGCCTGCGCGTCTGCCCCGAGCGCTGTGCAGGACTAATGCATTACAGAAAAGAAGGTTAGCACACATAATTCCTAATACGCAAAAGCAGCACTGCTTCTCCTACAGGCTGCCAAGGCCTGTCGGCCCGACCGACAGTGCTGGCAGGCCCTGTTCTGCTGTCCCTCGCCCGCACTGCGCAAAGCGAAACACGACCCAACGAAGGCATTTATACATCTACGTCGACGGCATGCATCTCGGAGTTCATGTTCAGCGCTTCCCCAACCTTGCCCAGCGTCGTAGACGCGAATTGCAGCACCTGCTTAGCCGGCCGTGGGCGCCGCCGACCCACCGACCCACACAGCCTGCCCCGCCCCCTGTCCCCGGCCCCACAGGCACATCATGGTGACCCATGGGTCAGTGGTGGCCCACCGGCGCGCAACCCGGTTGCCCTCCTGCACGCCACCGGTCCACAGACCCAGCGACCCACACGATGCTCCCCGGCCCCACAGGCCCATCATGGTGACCCATGGGTCAGCGGCGGCCCACAGGCGGGCCCTTCACGCCCGCGCCCGCAACTACACCGTTCCCCGCCCCCACACCGCGCTGGCCCTGTTGGCCCTGGTGGTGGCGCACAGCCTGGTGGGCTGTGCCTCGGCAATACAGGGCGCCGGTGTGCACGGCCATCAGCACATGCAGGTAAGGCAGAACCAGGGAACCTGCCCTGGACACTGCCGTAGTATGCCGCACGGCCGCACGTGCGCCAGGGTACCCAAGGTACTGGAGCTGGGCACACGCCGCCCCATTGCGCACTCAAGGCTAGTGCACCCGCTAACAGCCCACGTGTCATGTACGGCATGTGCCACGTGGTGGGCTTGCCTTCCTAACCGTTGCATCTCAAGTGTGATATGCGCACATTGTGCGACTGAACGCGAACGCGGGGTGTAAAGGTAATGCGGTATGGTCTGTGGTAATAATGATACGCAGGCTGCTTCTGCCCCCGCGGCCGACAGCCCGCAAAGCGGCGGCCACCACCACCACCACCCCCAAGTGGACCTTCCGCTCGACTCCATCGACGATGACCTTTTGCCAGGAGGCCGCAAGCTGCGAGAGTCTATCCTGGGTGGGTGGGTCAGTTCCCATCGTAAGCGGCAGGCCACCTCACCTGTGTGCCGCCCCTTGCCATGGCACGACGTGCGCTCCTTCCGCCCCTGACCTTCCTGCAAACTCATGCTAACTTGCCTCCTAATTTGACTGCGCAATGCGCAACGTCCAATGTGCTCCATTACCGGTGGGCTCCCTGCAGCGGGCCCGCTGCCCGGCCTCACCTTCATCCCGGGGTTCCCAGGCATGGGCGGCCGCAAGCCGGGGCTGCTGGGGGACAGAAACCTGGGCCTACTGAAGCGCCTTGGGGCCATGGGGCCAGGCGGCATGGCGGGCGGCCTAGGCGGCGGGCTTGGCCTTGGCGGCGGCGGTTTGGGCAGCGCCGCCGGCGGCGGCACGTCGGCGGCGGCGGCGGCGGGCGCGTTCGGCCTGGCGTCGTACGTGGTCACTGGGACGGACCCGGTGGCCATCGCGCTGCGGCAGCTGTCCATCGTGGCCATCGAGGCGTACGGAACGGCCGTACAGAACAGCATCAAGAGGTACGTGGACCAGGTGTACGGCGCTTGCCGTACACCTTGGTTGCTGACACATATTTATTTCTGGCCTCTGGTTCTTGCAGCCATGGAGCTGTGCCCAGCGAGTGCCAGGGCAATGCAGCTGCATGAATCGGCAGAGCCCCTTGCCGTGCCATCCCATGCCGTGCCATGCACAGTGGGTTGTCTCTCTACCCCCGCCTCTCACGCACCCCTTTTCCTGCAACCTATTAGGCCCTTCCCATGCCCCCTCCCCGCACGCACTCCTTCCGATTCGTGGCTCATCCCGCCCGCCCTCCGCGCCGCTACTCCCTCCCACATGCCCAAACACCACGCCGTACACGACCCCCACGAGTTGTGACCCGCCCGCTGCACCTGCCGTACATCTTGTTTATACACACGTGCCGTACACCAGGGGCATCAAGGGCATTGACGCGGAGCTGGCCCGGCTGGGGGACTACTTGGACCGCCAGGTGGATGCGCTGGGCGGCGGCGTCAGTGGCCAGTACCAGCTGGCGGCCGTGCAGCGACAAGTGCGGGTGGGTCCAAGGCGTGCAGTGCAGGGTAGATGTACGCGGCACTGTGTGTTAAGGTGTGTGGGTGGCAGCGTCAGTGGACAGTACCAGCTGGCGGCCGTGCAGCGACAAGTGCGGGTGGGTACTAGAAACAGTACGTGATAACACTTCGCAGCAGCTGTAAGATGGAGGCACGTGGTTAGGACGTTGGCACACTGCAGCTGGCGGCCGTGCAGCGCCAAGTGCGGGTGGGTGCGAAACACAGTCCGGGATGGGAGTAAGCAGCACCCAGCTGGGTGACGCTTTGGTCTGGATGCACAAGCACAAGGGACTCATACAAACAGTTTTGGTCCCCTACTCAGGCAAACGGCCGTCCCAATGAGTGGGGTGCGGGTGGGGTGGGTGCTAGCGGTTGACAGCTGACGGTTGGTGAACAAAGGATGGTCTCGTTGTAGTTTAATTTTAACAAAAACAGATTTAATAACATTAAATTATGCTTTTTCCTCAGAACAAAATCGGAGGGGCAGCGTTACTGCTGGTGAGGTCTGGTCCGGCACCACCCAGCGCATGGGTTGCTCCTTGCGGGGCCCCTTGCCGGGCCCCTAACGTTGCATTGTGACACTCCCGGGGGTTGCTCCTTGCTGGACCCTCAGAGTCGCGTTGTGTCACCCTCGACCCCCTGCAGAAGCTGGTCATCGCCAGGGCTGCGCTCAAGGACTACAGCGCCCGCCAGGCACGTGACACGTGGCACGTGTGGCGTAACGCGTGTCTGTGGAGCAACACGTGTCATGTACCTTCACTTCACATGCCCTGCATGGAACCATGCAGCTTTTGGCAGGGCCGTGTCCGCTAGCCACGCATGGCCGGGGCTGTTCCGAGCCCCAACACCACTGCTGCGTGCTGCGTCGGCTGTGCCCAAACGTGCATGCACCTCGCGTTTTGAGCTTGCATCTGACCGCTTCCGTACCGTACGGCAGGTGGCGTACGTCAAGTTCCTAACCGCTGCCACGTCAGCGTGGACCGCGTGGTTCTACGGCATCCAGGTGCGGGCCGGGGAGGGCCAGGTTTACCGCAGCCCGGCAGGATAACGGTCAAGTAGAAACCTTCCTGGGTGCGGTGGACGGGGGTGGGCGTTGGGCCAGGTTCCGAGGTCAGGTGCAGCCCTGGGGCCACTTCGAGCCTAGCCACGCGTGGAGAAGCTTCCGACAGCTGTTGACATTTGAGCCTGCCAAAGCCAGCTGCGTCCCGACAGAAGCAGCCGCAACGCGTAAGCCTCCCTGAACTGTGCACCCACGAGCACAGACACTTGATCACGTTGCAGCACGCATACCGCCGCACAGACCAACCGGTGCGGATCCTGACCCACATGCTACCATTCCTTGTGCTCTATATGACCACATGACCACCTGGCCACAAAGCCACGTGCTTTCATTTCACGTGCTCCTGCCCCGACCCCCACGCCCCACCCCTGCCCGGCACATATCCACGGCAACAATTCTGGCCACTCCAACCAATAACTTCTGAGCCACAGTACCGCTTCCAGAACTTGGTCATCAATATTGACTTCCAGGTAAGCAGACCAACGGCGTGGCCAAGTTGTACAAATGTGGTACGACATGCGGGCAAACCAGCGAGTGCGGTGTACGGCATGCGGTGTACGGCATGTGGTGTACGGCATGCGGTGTACGGCATGTAGTGCGGCTCCGCCGGCAGCCGCGGGCCCCCAGCCACACGCTCGCACTGTGCACCGCAAGTACTGTACCGTAGTGACCCCCAGACACCCTCGGTCTCGAGACACCCTCAACCGACATGGCCAGCCACACCCACATAACTCTCTTTCCAAGCCGACTCGGCTCTTTTCTCAAGCCGGAAGTACATGCTATACCCCACTGCTTGCAAACATGCAGCAGCCCAAGTGCTCCCTGAGGGCCGTTCCCCAGACATGGCTGCCCTAACACACAGGGATGCCCCTTTTTCTCCCTCCACCCCCGATGCCCCTCAGAACGACCCCTTTTCTGTCGAGATCAACCGAGTGCTGTACGCGTGAGTACGGTACGGTTGTGGCTGTGGTTGTGCACTAGGGCTGCGCCACTGGCTGGCCCGTCCTGTGACAGCCGTGGTGCCTGGGGCACTGGGGCAGGTACCTGATTACCGGTACCTGCCCCAGGAGAATCTGAGGGAGGGCAGGCAGTTGCTAGGTACCTGCGAAGAGGAGAAGCTGTAGCCACGGGTCAGACCAACGGCGGGTAGTGGGAGCCTCCTACTGGGCATACCGTACTCAGCGTGCCGTGCGCTCGGGCCATCGGGCCTATCCCCATTGATAGTCAACGCGCACTCCCAGCTAATTGTGCACGCCCCCCTGCCTCCACCCTCTCCGTAAGCTGTCCAACGTTACCACCCTGGCGAGCTACAGCCCCTTACCCACAGCCCACCACCCACACACACCTCCATTCCCATGTACGATGTGCCCCTACCCTATGCCCCCTCCCCAGCCTGGCTGACGTCACCACTCTGGTGGGCCTGCTGCTACAGCCCTTCATAAAGGCATTCACATTCAGCCAGTGAGTGCGTCTGCAACAGTAATCGATCATTGCGCACGCACCTGGGTTGCATTGGACACTGCAAGTGAGGAAGCTTCCCGCCACGCCAGTACCGATGCAGCAGCTGCTGATGAGGTTGCCACAGTAGGCCGATAAGTGATGGCACGACGTGCCTTGCGTGTCCATGCCGCCCATACCGCACCGGGGCCTGCCGACTGGCTAGCGTTCAGGGCTTGCTTGGGCGGCGCTCGCAGCGTGTGATGAGGCACGGCTGCATGGTGCAAAACAGCTTGTACGAGCTGCTAACCCACACGGGCGCCACCCTGATGTACGACAGGTCGTACTTCAACACGCTGTACGGCATAGTGTTTGCTGATATCGTGGACAAGCGCGACCGCTTTACCGTTACGCCTGTGGCAACACTTGAGGTGAGGGGTGGAGTGCGTGGGCGCCGGATGCGCGGCATGCAATACCGGTATTGCAATTGCCAGTACACAGCAATCGGGGGGTCAGAACGCGGGGTGTGCATGCTCCTTTAAAATTTGGTTGCCGCGTCTGTCACACAATTGACATCTTGCCGCTTTTCTCCCAGTACGCGTAATTGCTTGCCGTGCTTGCGTGATTCCGCAGCGACCGTTTGGAAGCGGCGAGAACCTCAACCTCATCATTGAGCAAGTGATCAACTTCGCGAACAAGGTACGGGGCACATGCTAGGCCAGCACCACTGACATGCGGGGCTGTGCACTGAATCCAACATGACCCGATTCCCCCGCCTCCTGCCACTAGGGGATGTCCTCCACCCCTGCCTGCAGAGCCACCCACCAAGCGTCATGATGTTGCGTACCATGCAGTTGCCCGCTTCTGGTGACACCAGTCCACCCTGTTGCCGAGCCACAACCGTCCCAGCTGCACCACACTGCCTCCTGCTGCTAGCCCTCATGCATGCCGCTGGGGACGGGCGACAGTTCACAGGCGGTGCTGGAGGCCGCCACCAGTGCCCCTGCCTGCCCCTGCTAACCCACATGCCCCCCCTGCTGCTAACACACATGCAGCTGGGCACGGGCGACAACGCACAGGCGTTGCTGGAGGCCGCCACCAATGCCCCTGCCTGCCCTTGCTAACCCACATGCTCCTCCTGCTGCTGCTGACACACGTGCAGCTGGGCACGGGCGACAACGCTCAGGCGGTGCTGGAGGCCGCCACCAGTGCACGCGACCAGGTGGCACAGGCGCTGGGGCTGAAGCAGGGGAGGTCCTCGGCGGGAGGTGCCGATGGCGGTTTCGGAGACGGTGACAAGCTGGCAAGGCTCTTAGAATTGCTACAGAAGCAGCAAAACGGCGGCAAGTGATTTCCGCGATGTTTGCTTGCTTGTGGGATGCGTGCCTCGGAGCCTCGTGCGTTGCACGGCCGTGAGCGATTGCCTTCCATGGCGCATTGCGTTGCGTCGATGCGAGTTCGAGCCATTACATGTTGCGAATAATGCATGTGGGTTTGCACGCGCGGGTTGTGTGGTGGGTGGTGGGGCGGGATGTGGGTGGGTAGGGGGGGGGCTGGTCGCCGCGCGGGGGGCCAGGAGTGGGCAGTTGCCCGCTACTGGCATGGGGGGTGAGGAAAGCGCTGCGGCTGCTACAGCCTTCATCCGCTGACGCACACATGCGGAGGGCATCACCTAATGCGTACGGCCTCCCTTGCGGCCGCGTAGACCCGCCTGCTGCTGGATGGTGGTGGCGATGCACGGTGTCTTACTGGCAGTAGTGGGCTAGCTTGTGTTCCAGACCGTTGCTGGTACGAAGGGAGAGTGGCCCGATTGCTTTTGGAGCTGGGGAGTGCGGGACGGGCACAGTAGGCCAGGCGGAGTCCGTACCCTGTGCCTGTGCCGACCTGGGTGGTGCGCGGTGGCGCGGTATCCGGCCCGCATTTGGGTGTACGGCACTACCGCGTGGAGGGAAGCGTGCACCTTACAGTCTACCTAGCACCATCCCACATGGGTCCATTTGGGCTTGGGAGGCATGCATGTGCGTTTGGACAAGCTTTCGTTCCTAAGCGTGCAAGCAAGGCGCATGGCTCCAAGGCCCGGTTCAGTGGCTGTGTTACGGCGGCTGCCAGATGGGGTGAAGCCGTTAGGCGGAACACTGCATACGAGGAATGATATTTAGCAGCAAGCTGCATGGTAAGGGAAGCGTGAGCGCCTCCGGTAGTGTGCGTCCTGTCAAGGCGCTGACTGCCCTATTGCAATTGCGCACGTGGCATTATACATCAATCAATCTGCGACTGCCCCCCTGAAGACATCTTCGGGGCGGGCTGGCCTGCACAGTGACGTAGCTCGAAGCATGCTCGCCGCTCCTAGCACGTCTCAGCTTAGCACGTGTCAGAAACTAGTGCGATGTAAGTATGGGTACTGGCACGGCGTGTTGTCCGTCGACGCAGTCAATGGCCTTGAGTGGGGAAGCGGCGCAGGTTCGAGGTGCGTTCTCCTTCTCGCCTCACTGTCACTGCCTCTATACGTCTCTATATTGACTTGATATAGATACTATGACACTCTTGGCCACCGATGCCTTTCCATGCGCGACATGTGTCCTTGATGGTTGCGCCTGTAGCTGCGTGCACGCATACAGGCACAAGTAGTGCGAAGAAGGACACGCGTCCAGGTGTATGAAATGGTAACAACGACAAGCCGTGAGCGCCAACCAACCTAACGATGCGGCGATGCCCTTGCAAGGTCTAGCACACAGTCGTCGACAGCTGTGTACACAGCACGTCCAGGCACGTCACCAGCTAGCTCCCGAGTGCGAGCTCACGCGCCGGAGTACCGCAAAGCTCTCCCCTGCCGCAGCACCACCGGTACGTTGCTCGCATCGTGCTCAGCTCGGATAGGAGGGCCCCACGCCACACCTTTGCACACGGTGTAAAACCAAACTCAGCCACGTCATGTTCCACTATCGCTGCTCGACACGTGTGCAGCCCTGCTCTCCTGTCTTCGCCAGCCAAACGATAAGGTGACTTGCCCAAGCAGCTCGCTCTGCACATTTGCCGTTCCTCTGCTCCTCCGTCCTCCCCACATAACACACAGGCCCCGCGACGCACACATACTGGTACGACAACCCCTGGTACGACAGCCCCATGCCGCACATGTGCGACCCGTGGGTCACAAGCTGGCAGCGTGGCACAGGCCCAGTCCTGTCCCCAGGTGCCAAGCTCAGGTAGGCCTTGTATTACGGAGTGCGGCACCCGACCTTCGCAGCGCTCACACTTTCCAGGAAGACAAACTGTTCCATAACGGGAGCAGAATCGAATGGCATCTATTTCCCCAAACCGCCAACGGCCAACGACCTCGCACACGGACCCTGGGTCGGTCCGAGAGGGGCCGCCCGACGCGAGGGGCCCATGGCGGTGCGGTCCGTGCCTTGGACAGCCCGGCCCCATCCCCTTCCCTCCGTCCGACGCAGAACCCCACGCACACACGCGCTGTCTCTGGCCATATATTTGCTTTACAGTGTCCTTGCAAAACACACCGTCGCCTTTCCTGCAAGCTGCCGTGACCAGCAGTGATGGCCGGCCCAACCCGCCGGGCCCCAGGCCCTGCGCCAGGGCTGCAGCTGCTGCTGCCGTATGCAGTCCTGCTGCTGCTAACCTTCCCGTGGGCTTCCTCAGCATCCAGTCTGTTTGGCGCTGTAAGTGTACCTTGGCGCTATCGCTTTGCCGCACTCCGTGCAAGTGGGCCGGTCCAAGAACGGCCTGTCTCGCGTCCGCGGGGGTCCCGTTGCGCCTCCTGGGTCAACACACATTTGACCTTATAGGCTTGGTCCTCATCCTATCATATCCAGTCTGGTCTTATGGTCAATGCCTGCGCCGCTGGCAGTCTGCGGCCTCCCTTGCAACAGCACTACTTGCCCTGCCGCCCATAACCCACAACCCATGATACACCAGAACACACACGTGCTCAACCCACCTGCTGGCTATGGCCGGTGACATCCACAGTCCCGTACGTCTGCTCTCCCACTCCCGCTCCCGCTCCTGCTCCCGCCCTCGGTCCCGCTCCCACGTCAGGACGCTGCTGCTGCCGCCTCTGCTGCCGCTGCCGCCTCCTCCAGCCTCCCCATCTGGCCGCACGAGGGGCGCGGTGGCGGTGAGGGGGACGGCGACCTGCTGCCCTCGGATGCCTCCGCACGGCAGCTGCTGCGGACCGCCCTGGGTGGGTTAGTAGGTGGGGGTGCAAGGTCGCGGTCGTTGGCCATGGAACAATCAGGTGCTGAGGTCACTGCAGCAAGGCCGCCACACCAGCGGCTGTACTGCTTTACGCACGAGAGCGGCCATGCCGGGGCCCCATCAACCTCATCCCCTCCCCCGCCCCACACTTCCCCTCCCTGCCCCTCGCCAGATGGCCCCTTGCCCGGCCTCAGCCTCATCCCCGGGTTCCCCGGACTGGGCGGCCGCAAGCCGGGCTCCCTCACCGGCCGGGACGTGGAGCAGCTGCGCCGCCTGGGCATGCTCAAGCTCATAAAGAAGAAAGTAAAGGACGATGACAAAGGCCTCGGTCTGGGCATCGGCCGTGACGGCAAGATGGATTTGGACTTGGGGAAGGGCTTGGGCAAGGGTATTGGGGACGGTGGGGTGTTGAGGGGATTCCGGTTCAAGGATGATGATCTGTTTGACCTGGGTCGCGACGGCGTGCTGAGCCGCCGCGGCGGCGGCGGCGTGCTGGGTTCCGGAGCGGTCGGCGGCACGGCGGCGGGCGCGATTGGTGCGATTGCGCTGGCGGATTACGTGATTCGGGCGCAGGACCCGCTGGCGATTCTGCTGCGGCAGCTGTCCATCGTTGCGATCGAGGCGATCGGCACGGCGGTGGCCAATAGCATTGACCGGTGGGTAAGGCGTCGCTTGTACTTTAGAAAGCTGGCGCGCCTCAAAGCTTGCGTTGGGGGGTGCGGGGCTGGGTGAATGGGAGGCCGGAGGGTGACCAATGCGTGTTGACGGATGTGCGGCCTGGGACTTGGGGCTGGCGGGAAGACCTCCTGGCGTAAGGCGCTTCCGTCAGGTGTTGGATGGGGCCGGGGAAGAAGGGTGGTAGCCAAGCGCTAGCAACCAGTGCCTGCATAGACAGGGGAGGCGAGCAGAGTAGAGGGCGCACAGCAGGAGGTCTGTGACCGACGGGGTGCGCATTTCGGGCAGAACAGTACGGCGAGGGGACGTCGCATCCAGCAGCACCGGTATCTCAACTGCCAACTGCCACGGGCTTGGTGCACGGCGTGACGTTTGGACCCAGCACAGCACCTTGGCATCCCCGCGCTCCCTCATGAACATGGGCCTCCTGTGTCCATTCCCTCCGCTGGCGCCAAGCGCAGCACCACGACCGCTACCGGCTCGGCAAGGAGCCGTCCCACACTCCCCTGCATGTCCCCCACCTACTGAACCCCCATCTGCCAGCTATAACCCGAGCCCTGCCCGCTCACCCCCTCACCCAGCCATTCCCGACCCCTCCCGTCTATTCCACCCGGCTCGCCACCCTGCCCATGTTCAATGCCCCTATCCTGCACTAAGGAAGGTCCCCTGACCCCAGGCCCCTAGCGCCCGCACCTGCAAGCTAGCTGCCGTGTGCTGTCGTACTACCTCGCCCGCCTTTGGCGCATTCATGCAGAGGCATTGCGGCCATCGACGTGGAGCTGGCCCTCACCTCACCTCACCTCACCTCACCTGCGCTGACTGTCGTGCGCTGCCGTACACTGTCGTACACCCCACGCAGTGGCATCGCCGCCATTGACGTGGAGCTGGGCCGCTATTCCGAATTCCTTGTGCGGGAGGTGGACGCGTTGGCGGACTCCAACCTGGAGCCGCTGGTGTTCGCCATTCAAAAGCAGATCCGGGTGAGCCGTTTGGGGGTTGACCGTTGCACCGCGGTGCGATGGGGGTTCTGGGGAGGGTGGACAGGCCCGGAAGGAGGCAGGGGTTGGGTCGCCATTCGTCAGGAGGCAGGTACGTAACGGTGAGCCATGGGAAGGGTGGGGAGTGGGGCATGGGGCTCTTGGGGGGAGGGGCATTGCGGACAAGACCACGGGAGGGAAAGGGCGGGCTGCACGTCGTGCTGAGCCGCGCGAGGTCACTCGAGGGAACGTGGTGAGGGGTACGGGTAATGGGGAGGTCGTTTTACCGAGCCCAGTCAAGTCGTGCTGTGGAAGTTTGTTGTCCCGCTGTGGAGCGCTAGAGCTTGCTAGGATGCAGCCTGTAGTGCTGTTTGCTGTACAGTAGGACGTATGGATCAGCATTTGGGGCGGAAGTAAACGGGTCAGGATAGCGTACGGTAGGCGCTCTGTCCCCTGCGGCTACTCCAGTGTCTCCAACACGAGACAGGAACCTTGCTCCCCCACGCCACCCCACCCCTCCCAGCAGCTGGTCACTTTGTGGGCTGCGGCCCACTCTGGTGCTTTGCAGACCGGCTACATTGCCTCCTCCTCCCACCCTGCCCCACGCCTCCCCACCCCACCCAGGAGCTGGTCATTGTGCGGGCTGCGCTAACCGACACCGGGGACAGGCTGGTGGGTGGTGGGCGGGGTGCGTGCTGTGCTGTTATGTGCAGGGCTTATACACAGCAAGCAGCAAATGCACGTGCATGGCGAGGCTAGCACAACGGCATGGGCGGGTGGTGGCTTTGGAAGGCCAGGGCCCACTCGTGCCTCCTGCCGTACTGCCACGTGCCTACCTTCCCACGTGGTAGTGGGGGCAGGGGCCCTACGGCACGTGGCAGAAAGCCCCCGCCGTGACACATGCATGCAGGCAGGTGACACGGAACCTCTCACCTACCCGCACAGCCCCACCGCTCCCATGGCCCCAAGCCAGGTTCCTCCCCGCACCCACCAACCCTCTGCCCACTCCCTGACCCACACACACGAAACCCACATGCTCCCCGCAGAAAGCGTATTTCGCCTTCCTCTCCGCTAGCACCTCGTCCTGGGTCGCCTACATCTACGGCATCCAGGTGGGAGTACGACAACCCGTACACTGCCGCCGTGCACGCGCCACCGCACCCTGATGTGGAGGAACAACGTGCCATGCGCCCGCTCTTGCTGTAATTAGTGCAGCCACGTGTTTGCATGCATGTGCGACAAGGCAGGCCCCATCCACAAAGCCTTCCCTCCCTTTCTGCTCCACGGCCAAATGGTGTGTCCGGTGAACGGCTTCCCTGCCGTACGCACGTGCAGTACCGCTTCCAATCGCTCATCATCAACATCGACACCCAGAACGACCCCTTCTCCGTGGAGATCAACCGAGTGCTGTACAGGTGCGCGCGTAGGTGGGGTTGTGCCGCAGCAGGGCGTAACTGGGGTTCAATTCTACCGGTATAAGCACCTGAAGCAACACATACTAGCACGCACGACTTGCCGCAAGGCATACCAGCCCCTGTCGCCCAGCGGCCGGACTTGCCTGGGAACCTTGCTTATCCCCACAACAGGCCTCCAACACATCATACCACGCCCGATGGTCCCCCGACCCAGATACGTGCCGCACTGACCCGCCCGCCCCCTCCGTCCGCACCAAATCAGTCCTCATGCCTTACACGCTCACCGCGAGCCCCCACCTCACCCTCCCTCGCAGTCTGTCGGACGTGACCAAGCTCATCGGCCTCCTCATCAAGCCCTTCATCAAGGCCACCAAATTCTCGCAGTAAGTACTGCTCGGTGTCGGAACTACCTCCTGCTGTCTTCCTGCCCATCGCCCTTGCGCTGCTCCTTGTCACACGCAGAAAAGTATTCATAGTCTTTACAATACGTAACTGTGTGCTCGCACTAGACCCACAGCAGCATGTGTGCATGGCCCACCCGTACACAGGCGCGTGCGCATCCTCCACGTGTGCGTCGTACCCTACCGGTATCCTCGAGCACACGGCCTGTGTTGCTGCTGCTCCCTGCCCCGCACTGTGCGCATCGTGCCACGTGCCCCATGCCACGTATTCGGCGTGCAGGCAACGCAGGAATCGTGCCACCCGGCGCCCGGAGCTGCGCACCAAGCCACAAGCTCATTTATCACAACACAATACACGGCACACAATACGCTATGCAGTGTTCCCCGCATGTGCCGCGTTCGTCCCCCTCCCCCCGTTAATACACCCCTTTCCTGGCACTTTGCTTCCCCCCTGGCATGCACCCACCTTGTGTCCCTCCGTGCGCTCCGTACGGCAGGTCGTACTTCGCGTCGCTGTACACCATCATCTTCGAGGGCGCCAACCGCTTCCGCGACCGCCTCACCGTCACGCCCGCCATATCCCTAACTGTGAGGCAAGGGCAGTGAGGGGCGACACGAAGCCCTTATTGCCCATGTGGAGATGCACAGCTGTAACGTCACTGAATACCTTGCTTGTTGAGACGAGGTGTTCTTTAATCCAGGCGTCACTGCCCTGGCAGTGCGGGAGCAGTTTCCGGAAACAGTTTGCAGGCCAGGCCGACCGTGCGATGGCCCCCGGGTGTACAGCGTTCTACACATCCCTACAGCTGCGGCTCTTGTTCGTCGAGGCAACGTTACTGGTGCTCCCACAAGCCACCCTGTCCGCACTGCCCGCCTGTCTACTTGCCCTGGGCGTAGGCGCCGCTTGGCAGCGGCGAGAATATCAACGTCGTCATCAACGAGATATTGGACCTGGCGAAGAAGGTACGGTATGGGGGCAGCCGCGAAGTGACAAAGTTGGAGGGCCGGCGCGTCGGTACGCGGATGAATGCAAATGGGAATGCGGCCCTCTCGGGGTGCGGGTTGTCGTGGGCCGAGTCTGCGTGAGTGTGGTGGTACAGAGAATCTTCACCTAGGGGCGCCGCATTGGCACGTGTGCAGAGCCTTGCTGGGCCCTGTGTGCGTCATTTTGCAGCTTCCCCACCTTGCCGGTATTCCGGCATGCAACCTCCTGCCCTCCCCCTCGCTGGTCACAGTACCACAACCCACCTGTTGCGCACGCTGTGTCCCGCCGCCTCAACCCTCCTCCCTCCGCCCCCAACTCCTCCTTCCACCCCCGCCCCCACCCCCAGGTGGGCACGGGCGAGAACGCCGCCGAGCTGCTGCGCTCCGCCGCCGCCGCCCGAGACCAGGTGGCCGCCGCACTGTCCTTCCCCGGCCGGGACGGCCACAGCCCCCAGGGCATCTTCGCATCCTTCCTCTCCGCCGCTTCTGCCGGGGGTGACGGCGTGGGGCTTGGAAACGGGGCGCTGCTTCGCTCCATGGTGCAGAGTGCGGCGGGACAGGGCGGAGGTGGAGGTGGTGGTGGTGGTGGGGAGGGAGAGAAGGGCGGGAAGGGCGGGGAGGCAGCGGGGGCAAGCCTGCTGGGTACGGGTGAGCTGCTGAAGCGGGCGATCGTGGGCGGGGCGGAGGTGCTGAATGCCACAGCGCAGAGGTTGAAGTGAGGGGTGGTGGATTGGCTTAGAGATGTAATTGCGGGGGATTGGGGAGGGATTAGAGGGAGATGAGGAGGAGGAGGAGGAGGAGGAGGAGGAAGCTGAGGCTAATGTGGAGCTGGCCGAGCTGGGCCGTGCGGGTGGCCTTGAGCTGCCTGGGGACTGGAAGTCCTTGCCGACGCCCCGCGCTGAAGGTAGCTTGTTTAATAATGAGTTTATATTATTGGTAAGTAAGCTTAGCTGGTATCACGTCGCGCGCGCTGACGGCCTTGCGCGTGTGCTTTTCGAATGGGGAGCTTGCTCGCAAACGAAGAGGATGGGGCAAAGCACTGAGTTATGAGCCCTACACGTGGTATTGCATACGGTGAGTAATCTATTCGAGCAGCCCAATGCCCAGAGTCTGAGTGGACCGGTGCAATGGGCGGAAGGAGCAACGAGCAGGGGAGGTCCCCTGGCCACGAGCCCTAATCGCTAGCTTTCACATTTCTGCCACCACCTGTGGCCATTAGAGCTGGCCGTCGTTGCCAAGGAATGAAAAGCACTGTTGACAACCCTAGTTGTTTTTACAAGTTCGCCATGAAGTGTAAGATCATGCACACGCGCCAACCACAAGCGAGATATGGCCTGGTGCTTCTGAAGTCATCTGTGTGTGGGGTCCAATGGCGTTCCGCGAGCCTCATGTGGCGTGCGCACACCCGAAGGTGACACACTCCTGCATCCCGGACTGCAGTACCGTAAGCCGCGTCACTGTGCCCGTTGTACACAGGGGCTGGTTGCTCAATAGTCACAAGGTACGGAGTACTTGCCCTCCTACTTGCCATCCTGCTTGATGAGGCCCCGCACGGCGCTGACCAGCCCTTTCAGCCACCCCATAGCAGCAGTCCAGCCCACAGCATTCCGCTTCCTCCTACTCGCCCGAAACTCCTCAGCACGCCGCGCCAAGTCCTCCACTTCCTCTCCGGCCACCTCCACACCTCCGCCCACACCCTCCCCGCTGCCAGCCGCCACCTTGTCCCTCCCCTCCTCCACGTCTAATTTCTCCACCGCCTCCCGCAGCCTCTCTGCCAAGCCCCAGTGCCCCGCAAACTCAGCGCTCTTCGCCGCCCAGCCCCCCCTGGCCCGTGGGTCGGCCCCCGCCGCCAGCAGCTCCAAGACGACCGCCACGTGTCCCCGGTGCGACGCGTCGGCCAGCGCCAGACTGCCATTGACCCGCGGGTCGGCACCCGCCGCCAGCAGCACCCGCACGACCGCCACGTGCCCTAGCCGCGACGCGTCCTGCAGCGCCGTGTGGTTGAACGCCCCCACAGGCACGCCCGCTGCCAAAAGTGCAGATACGGTTCCAGAGCTGCCCTTGCGCGCTGCCACCAGTAGCAGCTGTCCGTACGACGCCATGGGGTCGGCGCCCGCCGCCAGCAGTGCACGCGCCACGTGTTCGTGCCCGCCCTCTACAGCGAGCTGCAACGCAAGGCTGCCCCTCTCTGTGGACTTTGCCCCGGCTTCCAGCAGCTTTCGCACCATGGGCAGCGACCCACGGGACGCTGCCTTGTTTAGGGGGTCGCACAGATCGAAGGAAAAGGGCTGGGCCCTTGCAAGCAGCAGCACGCCCAGCAGCTCCTCGTTTCCCGCCGACACCGCGTAGGTTAGCGCCTTGCTGTTGGGCCTGGCGCCGTGGCTTAGCAGCAGCTGGACCAGCTCCAAGTCCCCCGCGTCGCTCGCTGTGCACAGAGCTGCGCCGTAGCATGCGTCCGCCGGAGCCCCAGCCTCTAACAACGCCCGCACAATAGCCACGTGCTTGTGGGTTGCAGCTTCCACCAGCACCTTCCCGCTCTGGGCACGTGGGTTAGCTCCCGCCGCCAGCAGCATTACGACCAGCTGCTCGTGCCCTGCCGAGGCGGCATGCACCAGGCATCTGCTGCCCTGGGCGCGTGGGTTAGCCCCCGTCCGCAGCAGCAGCTCCACCACGTGCACGTGGCCCTGCTCCACCGCGCTGAACAGGGACTCGCCATTGTGGGTGTTGCGGCTGACGCCGTGGGCGAGCAACGCCGAGCAGATGGGTAGGCATCCGGCGGTGGCGGCTGTTAGAAGGGCGGCGGCACAGTTGGGGTGGCGAGGACTGGCACCGGCGCTGTGGGGTAGCTGTGGGTCTAGCAGCCAGCGTGTAGTGGACACGTGGCAGGCGGAGGCGGCCTCCTGGAGCAGGTGCGGAACCTGCGTGCGGGTGGTTGGAGGCAGGGGAGAGCAGGGCGAAGGGAAGAGGGTCAGGACGGGAAGGTGGGATACCAGTATTTGGGCTATGTTGCGTTTAGGGCCAGATATGGTTGTGACTTGTGACCACGAGACATCATTGGCTTGATAGCTGCCAGCGTGGATGGCCAAATCTGGCGGACCAAAAGGGTGTGCTAGCGTACCTGGGAACGGATTTCAGCACCCGCGTCCTTGAGTGCCCTGAGCAGCGCCAGTTGGGTCTCGTCATCCCCTTCGGTGGGGCTGGGCTGTATCCCTGATGCAACTCGAGCTCTGGAGATGGCTTGCCGGACAGGACCGTACGCATGATGGGCTGCTTTAGAGGGCGCGAAGGAGGCTACGAGGTACTGCGATGTGAGGTGGGGGTGCGCAAGGGCTTCCTGCCATGCTCGTGCGAGCGCCTTGCAGGCAAGCACGGCTCCCCCAGCATGCTTGCCGCATCGCACGAGCATGCTTTGCAGCAAGTGCGATGGCAGCTTGTGAAAGAAGCACACATCGTCCGCGCGTAGGGTGTCAGTTGCCATGGCAGGAATTAGCGCCAGAATTAGCGCCTTTGAACGCTTCTTATGTCGACATGCAGCGCCACAGGACGTAGCTATTATTAGTGTGATAGGGTGAGCATAAACCTGCTTTATGCGCCATTTGGCGTATAGTGCTCCGGCAGTTGGACCTTCGGAAGCTGGGCAGCTTCCTTGAAATTCATCGAGGCAGGTACTGGGTGGCCCTGGCCTGCAAGTTTCGTAGCAAGCAGCTGAAGCTTCTCCTAATACGTGGAATTTCAGCATGGAGCATGGGACTTCAGTTTTCGACTTAGACCCAACTGCCCAGTCCGGCAGTCGGCCGCGAAGCACACGCTGGCACACGGCTCCGCCGGGTGGCCAAGGTGCAAGGGAGGCTCCACTGCAGGTGATACCGGTAGGCCCGATACAGGTAGAGTACCATCCCAAACGTAGGTGCAACACCATGAACACGCCTATGTATGTGTTGGAGTTGAGGCACCCTGTGTGCAGCCCAGGGCAGCTCGTCCCTGTGACTACACAGCCTTGCCCTGGAGCGATGGAGCGATGGATGGAGCAGCGCAGGCTCCCTGGAATGCTCCACTGCACACACGTCAATCAGGCCACTGAACGTATTCTGTAGTCGAGAACCGGAGTCCTCAAGATTTGGCATACCTGCGCAGTATCATTGCTTGAACATAGAATAGCACTGCGTTTAGTGAGTGCTGGAGTCTGTGACGCAAGCTGGTCTCAGAGATCACGGGTAAGTGGTGGCCCAAGACACACGCTCAGGGAACTCCTGCTGCGCCATGCTTACAGCACGAGATTATCTTTGCCTTGGCAAGTTCAGTGGGCAAGTACTGACAATCAGTGCTGGAATGCAGATTCCTCTTACACTAAGAGACCTGCCAAGTTGCATCCTGCAGAATGCCACATTGCCAGGACATAGGGATAGTCCGATCCCACTCCTGGGGAGGTGCCCCCAGAACACGTGCAATTGCACGTTCCTGCCGTCAGGGAAAGCCATACTGCTCGTCACGCTAGGATCACGTTCGCATGCGCTCTTCCCTGCTAAGCACCGACCTACACAACCGGTAATGCGGTGTTTCTCACAGTCACTTGAGCTCACGAAGCAGAACATCACCCACTCGCTCTTAGGGCTAACAAGGTGCGCATGTCATGTGTCAAATGAGACGGGAAATATACATAGTCTCGACAGTCATAGTCTAATAAATCTCAATGTATGCGGTCAGCTCAGGTCAGCTTAGCACCAGCAAGGCGCTGTCCATGGTGCTGGTGTATGGCAGGTCCATCCTGACACACGAACACGGCAAATCACTGCGCCATAGCGCCCTCCTGCTGCTCGCCGTGGGGCGCTGCATGAGCACGCCACCAGCGTGGCTGATCCTATGCCAGCTTAGTACTGCTTCTGCAGGAAGGGGTCCAGGGGCTTGCCGAGGGCGTACACGATGAATCCGATCTCGCGCAGCTTGGCGTGGTCCAGGATGTTGCGGCCGTCGAACACGAACGCGGGCTTGGTCATCTTGTCGTACATGGCCTGGTAGTCGTACGTCTTGAACTCGTCCCACTCAGTCAGCACGCAGATGCCGTGCGCGCCGTCAACGGCGGCGGTGGGGTCGGACACCACCTGCACGTTCTCCAGGATGTGGCTCTGGGAGCGGCTGTAGTTGGGGCGGTCCCACTCGAACTTGGGCGCCGACAGATCGCGGAAGATCTGCTCGGGGGTGACCTGGGGGTCGTAGATGCAGCACTTGGCGCCGTCGCGCATCAGGCCCTTGCACACGTCTACGGCAGGGGTCTCGCGGGTGTCGCCGGTGTCCTTCTTGAAGGCGAAGCCGAAGATGGCGATGCGCTTCTGCGACACCGTGTTGAACATGGCGCTGATGACGCGCTCCACGAAGCGCTGCTTCTGGAAGTCGTTCATGGACACCACCTGGAACCTGCAGTAGCAACAGTACCCACAGCAGTGTCAGTGGCCGGCAAAGGTCCTCAGCGCCGCAGACACGTACAGCAAGTGCAGAGGGAAGCACAGGCATACCGTATTAGGCACCATATGGGCCGCCAGGTGCACTTCCATGCAGTCCCCACAACACGCCGTTAGTATGGGCTGCAACTGCTGCAAGCGTGCACTGGGGTCGGGCGCCTCAACCCCCAGAACCCACCAGTAGTCGGCCACCTCCTTCAGGCCCACGGTCTCGCAGACGTAGCACAGGTTGAGGATATCCTTCTGGAAGCAGGACCCGCCGAAGCCCACGGACGCGTTCAGGAACTTCCCACCGATGCGGCTGTCAGTGCCGATGGCGTGGGCAACCTGCTGCACGTCCGCACCGGTAGCCTCGCACAGGGCAGAGATAGCGTTGATGGAGGAGATACGCTGCGCCAGGAAGGCGTTGGCGGTGAGCTTGGCCAGCTCAGCCGACCACAGGTTGGCCGTCAGGATGCGCTCACGGGGAATCCAGTGGGCGTACACGGACACGAGGGTGTCCACAGCCTTACGGCCGCTCTCAGTCTCCGACCCACCAATCAGCACCTGCGCAGCGGCAGCGGCACAGCCCAGGGTGATTGTAAATCCCTTGTAACCGCAGGCTCATGATGATGCTGGTGGGTTACCATAGAGCGCCCCCCACGCCCTGTTATGTTGCCAATGACTCTAGCGCGCAGCCATGCGTGTTACCCAAGCATATTGCCACCTGGGGAACTTACGCGGTCGGGCTGGCGCAGGTCGTCCATGGCAGTGCCCTCGGCAAGGAACTCGGGGTTCGACAGGATCTCGAACTGGACATTGGGGTCCTGGCAGTTGCGCTTCAGCACCTGGAAGGAGGTTCAAGGCGGACGTTGGGCACAAGTCAATATGGGCTATCACAGGCGAGTACTGGCCGGCAACGACGACGACAGTTCAGCTTGGGTGCAGGCAGGACCGGATGAGCTCAGCACTTGAGCCTTGCGAAGGATGTCACAACCAGGAACCCGCATGCAGTCGGTCGCGCAAACCACATGTAGCAGACAGCAGTGCGTACCTTGCCGATGGCCTCAGCAGTCTTCACAGGCACAGTCGACTTCTCCACCACAATCTTGCTGCTGGTAGAGACGGACGCAATCAGGCGGGCGGCACCCTCCCAGTACGTCAGGTCGGCAGCCTTGCCGGCGCCAATACCGTGGGTCTTGGTGGGAGTGTTCACACTGCGTGTAGGGGCGTCGTGGGTGATGGGTCATGGGTGAGTGGGGACAGGGAGGGTCGTGGGTGGTGGGTGGGGCCTTGCATGCACCGCTGAATGCTCCTACGCACTGAAATCCCAGGCAGTACAACCATCCTGGGAGAAGTACGTGGAAGCTGGCAAAGTCCAACCAGTCACATACCTGACGAAGACGATGTCAGCCTCGCCCACGTGCTTCTTGGTGTCCGTGCTGAAGAAGAGGTTGCGGCCACGGCACTCCTTGACGACCTCGAGAAGACCCGGCTCGTAAACTACGATGCACAGGAGTTGCTAAGGTGTAAGCTTGCCTTGCCGGGCTGAAACGACTGTTGCAAATGCGAGAAAGGCGCGGACTCACTGGGAAGCTTGTCGCTGTTCCAAGCCTTGATGCGCTCCTCGTTAATATCAACGACGACGACTGCAAGGGGTAACAGGAGGTCGCTCAACTGAAGGTGATGTGACAGAAGCCGCGTTCAATCGAGATCGCTGGTTAAGCGCCAGCTTACCCTCAATCTCCGGGCACTTCAGGGCCACCATGGCCATAGTAGGGCCACCCACATAGCCAGCGCCGATGCAGGCAATCTTCATGGTTGCTAGTTTTGTTTCTTGAAGGAGGATCGACAAGGGCGGGTTGCTACGGTCAGGCGTTTATGGAAGACAAAGATGGAGTAGAGGAGCAGAGGAGTTACAAGCCTGCGACGATGGGTAGCGTGTGGAAACAGTGGCAAGACGAAGACTTTAAAGCAACAGTCGCGCGCTTGCCGTACGAATGTTTGCCTCGATTTACACGGACGGCTTCGGCAGGTCGATGCAACTATACAGTATCAATTATTTTGTTTTAGTAGTAAGAGGTAGCAAGTACATTGCCGTGGGCGCAGCTTCTGACCCACAGCGGGCTAACATGCCAAGTCAACTCTGCTGCAACCGCCCTGTACTTAGCACCCTGCAAAGATACGCATGTAAGCTCAGCATGTTTGCTTGTAAGCCCTTGGAGTAAGCCCCTGTTGCTTGAATGAGGGTGGTTGCAACGGACCGGAGGCGTTGTTTGGCGCCAAGCAAACGAAAAAACGCATCTGGGCCACGACATCAGGCATCGATAGAGTACATGTGCTTATTGATCTCGCGATGAAGGAGCAGCGGTTCGTTTGGGTTGAGGCCGGTGACGCGGTGTTCAGAGCAGCATTTATCTGTCAATTCGTATTTGTGCTGTCAGGAGCAGAGTGGGTTCAAGCATTTGCAAACCATATATTGTGCACCATAAGCGAGCGCGTTGTCTCGCGCGTACCATGCAGAACCGGAACTGGTTTGGCGACCCAAGGGACACTTGAACAGCACCGACGCGCAAGCAGGCGCCAAGGACTGTGAGTTACAGTTACAGTTACAGACCCCAATGGGGTACGTCCGGAGAGCCAGGGGGGCCATAAGGA
>VFQN01001707.1_pt1 | contig 35726 bp, 31 predicted proteins | sample 3512371 | NCBI WGS metagenome assembly VFQN01 (sample SAMN10412370, study PRJNA504923) | tailings metagenome | isolation source: Replicate 2 from Balatoc abandoned mine | place: Philippines: Itogon, Benguet | collected 2017-08-28
GAGGGGACGGGGCCGGGAACGGCGTCAGGTCGGGCGCTCAGCCCGACCCGGGGGGGTCGTTTTCAATCAAGTCGGTGGGCCATGAGAGTGGTTCGGCCATGGCTACCTGTGATGCCGTGCCGGGAATCGACCGCTCGCCGTCTCCGCACTCGCCGCCACCGCAGCCAGCCGCTCAGGTGTGCAGTGTAAGACGACATGCCAATCGGGGTCCGCGATGCCGAACTGACGGAGCGGAAACGGTGGCCGCAACTCGCCGCACAGGTGGACCGCGAGTCGCACCCCGGCATCATCCCGAGCCAAGAACTCGAACGCAAGGCACGGCTCGGTGAAGCTCAGCGTCGCGTACCCCGGCAGCCGGTCGTGGGCCAGCGCTCGAAACCAGTCCGCGATTCTGGGCAACTCGGTCGCCTCAAGAGCCGGGTCCACTGTCTCGAACGACTCGCCCCCCGCAGAACGGCGAGCCGAACGAGACACCAGTCGTCAACGGCGTCCGGGAACTCGTATCCGGTCACACCGAACACCAGCTGCACAGCGCCGTCCACGTTTACCGCGTCGAACATGTCTTCGTCGCCGAAAGAACTGATGCAAGCCGCGGTCGGTGTACCGTGGGGTTAGCGCCCCCCTCGACAAGGAGCTTGCGATGACCAGCACCCCGATTCTCGCCGTCGACCTGGGGAAGTACAAGTGCGTGGCGTGCACCTACGACCGGGCCACGGCCGCCGCCGAGTTCCGGACCATCACCACCTCCCGGGCCGAGGTCGAGCGGCTCGTCCGGGCCACCCGCCCGGCAGTGGTCGTGATCGAGGCATGCGCCCTCGCCGGGTGGGTCCACGACCTGTGCGCCGAGGTCGGCGTCTCGGTCAAGGTGGCGAACACCGCCTCCGAGGCGTGGAAGTACAAGCACGCCAAGCGGAAGACGGACCGGGCCGACGCCCGCCGGCTGGCCCAGCTGGAGACGGTCGGGCAGATCCAGCCCGTGGCCATCCCGGCCAAGGGTCGCAGCGTCCAGAGGTTGACCTGCCATGGGGAGGCTGCCCCAGGCGAAGCAAGTTTCGCGATGTGCAGAGTTGTGGCCCGAGCGGAGGATCCTCGGGTGCTTCACCGTCCCCACAGCCTCGTTACCCCTAGAATCTTCTCAGCGACTCGAAGACTGCGGCCGGCTCTGGTTACGACTCCCCAGAACGGAGCTCGAATGTCCTGTGGGCGTGTCGATCGGGCTGGTGGGTGGCCCATACCCAAAGTTTCCGACAACCACCCACCATAAGGGGACCATCCATGACCCTCGCCCCTGGGCAGTCCCATCCAAGGTGGCCGGACGACGAGCCCGGCGGTTCCGTTCGGGCGGCCCGGTTCCGCTGGTGGGTGGCGGTCGCCGGGCTCATCGCCGTGTTCGCCGCGCTCGGCTGGCGGGTGTGGGAGGAGCAGCAGTCGGCCGCGCCGCCGGTGCTGACCGGGCAACCGCCGGCGCCGGGTCTTGTCCAGCACGAGGGCGAAGTCCGGCGGCGGGTGGAAGCCGTGCTGGCAGAGCGGCCGCAACCCGACGAGGTTCCGGTTCACCCGGTCGTCCCGGTTCCCTCGAACGCTCAGCCCGACCTTTCGGCGTTCCGCATCGTCGAGGACCACCGGGTCTACGACCTCCGCGACTGGAAACCGGTTGCCCCCGGGGACGGCCCGCACGCCGCCAGCGTCGTCATGACACGCAGGATGACGCTGGCCCGGCTCGCCCCGGCCGACCGCATCGACTTCCTCACCCGCACCAGCGGTGCCGACCTCGTCGTCCGCCTTCTTGATCGCCCGGCCGAGGCCGGTCGAGTGTTCGCGTCCCAGACCCGCCCGGTCGTAGTCGGCAAGGCGATGCAGGAGCAACGGCTGTCGGCCGATGTCTCGCACGTCCCGGTCGGGGCGACGTTCGGGCTGGTGTACCAAACGACCTACTGGAACTCCCTCCAGTCGCCGGAGGAGCAGTGGTTCGGGACGATCGGGTACGACGGCTCGACCCTGCTCTCGGTCCTGATCCTGTTCCCCGAGTCGCGGCCGTTCCAGGGCGGCGGGCTGCGCACCGGCCCGGCCGACGGGGAACTGGCTCCCTACGACGGCACGCAGATGGTGTTCAAGGGGGCGGGCGGGGCGTGGATGTACTGGGAGGTGCCCGGCCCGAAGACCGGGTTCATCTACCGGGTGGACTGGCGGTGGTAAGCCGTCACTCGGCGTCGGTCAGGTACAGGGCCATGTACCGCTCGACCGCCGCGGCCACGACAGCGGCGGTGGCAGCATGCTGGGCCGGGGGCCGGTAGTCACCGCCGAACTCCAACTGGATGGCGTCGATTCCGTAGTCGCCGCTCCCGTAGGTCTGGACGATGTTCCCGCCGTTGAGGCTGGCGTACTCCTTGTCCGCCAGGTTCGCCGGGAACACCTTGCACCCGCCCGCGGCCAAGAGCCCGAAGAAGCTGTCCGGGCCGGTGTGCGCCTTCTCGCCGAACCGCTGGCGCAAGAGCGCCACCGTCTTCCCGTCCTTCGTCCCGCGGATCACCGCGTCCTTCATCGCCCCCTGCCCGTGGACGTCGAGCAGCAGCCCGCGGCCATAGGTCTTCCGCACCTCCCGGCAGTAACCGGCCAGGGTGTCGCGGTAGGCGTCGTAAACCGGCTTGGCCCGCGGGTCTTCGTAGGCGATGTCCGGGGGGCGGTTGGCGTCGATGTACTTGCGGTGGAACCGCGCCGCCACCAGGTAGGGGGCTTGCCCGTCCGCTTCTCGATCGCCGCGGCGATGGCGTCGGCCAGCTCCTCCGTGCCGGTGTCGCGCCCGGCGAAGAACCCGCTGCCGCCGACCGGCAGCCCCTCCCCGCGGCGCGGGGCCACCCCGGGCACGTCCTTCGTCCCCCCGTGCGGGGCGGACAGGATGACCGGCAACTGGCCGCGGCGGGCGGTGACGAGCCCGCCCGCCGCCGGCTCGGCCTCCCGGGGCGGCGGGGCGGTCGGTGGCGTCTGGGCCAAGGCGCCCGCCGTCAGGGCGCCGAGGACAAGGAGGAGGGCCGCGGGGCGGACAAACGACGTCACGGGTGGGGGCTCCGGGGCGGGGCGGGGGCGGCGCGGCCGGATCAATAATCCGGCAGGACTTCGCCGTTGCTGCGCGTGACGAGGGCGGCCACGACCCCGACGGTCACGGAACTCTTCAGGAAGAAGACCGAGCCGTCGGTCCGCAGGGCGTTCATGCCGCCGGTGTGGAAGCTGTACGCCTCGCCGCCGTTGGTGCAGTTGATCGCGCAGCTCGCGGCCGTCCCGGTGGTCCCGCTGTACGACTCCCCGGTCGTGGGCGAGGAGCCGTCGAAGACGTGGTAGTTGCGGTGGTCCGCCCACATCTGGGTGTCGGCGGTCGTCGCCCCGCTCGGGTCCGGCTTGCCGAGCCGGTACTGCGTGGGGCCGCCGGCCGACTCCATCACCATCAGCGTGTTCGACGTGCCGTCGGTGACCGAGATCACCGGGGTGTTCACGTTCGGCACGACGGCCCCGCTCCACGAGCTGTTCACCGTCGCCGACAGCAGGTTGGTCTTGTCGATCGAGCTGCGGTTCCGGGCGAATACGAGGTAGTCGGTCACGTACCCCGTCACCGTCCCGCCGCCGTAGTCGGACGGGGCGCCGAACGACCGGGTCCGGGCCCCGCCCGGGGCCGACGGGCAGAGGTAGATCGGGATCGGGTTGGACACCAGCGGGCGGTTCACCAGCTCGCGCCAGTCCTTCGTGATGTCGAACCCGTTTTGGATGTTCGACTGCTCGATGTACGGCAGGAGGGTGAAGTGGAAGCTGCGGGCGGGCCGCCCGTTCCGCGGGGCCGGGAACGGCAGGGTGGACGGCGCGTTGCTGTCGAAGTCGATCGCCGCCGGGGGTAGCCCGCCGTACACGCCCTCGTAGTTGTGGGCGGCCAGGCCGATCTGCTTGAGGTTGTTGGCGCACTTGGCCCGGGCGGCCGCCTCGCGGACCTTCTGGACCGCCGGCAGCAGGAGGCCGATGAGGATGGCAATGATGGCGATGACGACGAGCAGCTCGATCAGCGTAAAGGCGCGTCGGGCAGCGGGCATCCGGCGCATGGCAACTCCTCGGGGTGCGGGGCAGGCGTTCCTGGCGGTCGGACGGCCCGGGCGGGAACGATGCCCGGGTCGCGCGGAGAGGAGGTCACTCGGCAATCGGTCGTCGGTCAGTTGCGGCCGGCGGCCCAGAACAGGGCCGTGCGGAACATCGCCCGGGCCTCAGGCGAGTCGGTCTTCTCCGGGTGCGGGCTGAAGCAGAACACCCGGCCGGCCCCGTAGGTCGCGCGGGCGGCGGCCGTCGTCCCCTTCATCACCCCGGGCTGGGCGCCGCCCCGGCTGTGGATCTCGGTCTGGTACGCGGCCAGGGGTTCGTAGTCCGGGATCGCGTCGTCCTTCCCGGGGGCCAGGAGCGGCCCTTGGCCGTAGTACACGGTCACCACGTCGTCCTTCGCGCCGAAGAACTCCTTCCCCTTCGGGCTAAGCTTCAGTTCGACGTCCCCGGTCCCGCGCGCCCAGTGCGCCCGGTCCAGGACTTCGGCGTCGAGGATGTGCAACGACCAGTCGTAGCTCCGGCTGGCGAGGTACGCCCCGGCGCAGATGCCGATGTACCCGCCGCCCTGTTTGACGAACTCCTTGACCCGCTCCCGCCCCTCCTGGCCCAGTGCCTTCGCCTGGCCGGAGCCGCTCCCGCCCGGCTGAATGAGGACGCGGAAGTCCTTCAGCTTGCCCGCCCGGATGTCCTCTCCGGTCACGAGCCGGACCTCGAACCCGGGCACCCGCTCGACCGCCTCGGCGGCCGGCCCCTTGGTCTTCCGCGCGCCCCCGTCCGCGAACACGGCGACCCGAATCGGCGCCGCGGGTGCCGCCACCACGGCGGCGAGCGGGGTCGCCGCCACCACGGCGGCGAGTAACAAGAGCGGGCGGCGCATGAATCCCTCGGTCGGGCGGCAGCTTGGGCGGGTGAGGGAGGGTGGCGCGAGAGAGGCCCTCAGGAGGGATCACGACGAATCGGTTTCGACTGTGACACGCCCGGCGAGTTTGGTAACGTATTTTTCCGGGGCTGCCCCCTCTCCCGCCCGTAACCCGTTTCCGGGTAATGACCGACGACGGCTCAATCACCGGCTGGGTGAACCGGCTCGCGGCCGGCGACCCGGACGCCGCCGGCCCGATCTGGGACCGATACTTTCGACGCATGGTGTCACTGGCCGCCGGGCGGCTCCCCGGGCGGTCGGCCGACGCCGAGGACGTCGCGCTGTCGGCGTTCTTTCAGTTCTGCCAGGCGGCAGCGGGGCAGCGGTTCGCCCGGCTGGCCGGCCGAGACGACCTGTGGCACCTGCTGGTCGTGCTCACCGCCCGGAAGGCGGTGGACTGGCGGAAGCGGCAGTCCGCACAGAAGCGGGGCGGCCCGACCCACGAGCTCCCCGAAGAGGTGCCCGGCCCGGACGAAGACCCGGCCCTGGCCGCCGTTGTGACCGACGAGATCCGCGCACTTTTTGACCGCCTGGAAGGGGACGACCTCCAAGCCATCGCCCGGCTGAAGGTCGAAGGATATACGAATGAGGAGGTCGCCGCCCGGCTCGGCTGCACGACCCGGACGGTGTTCCGCCGACTCGCCCTGATTCGCGACCTGTGGGAAGCCGCCGCCGCGCCGGAGCCGCAACCGGAGCATTGACCGCGGCCGCCAGTGGTGACATGACCGACGACACCCCACCGACGTTCCTCGACCTGCCGGTCGACGCCAAGCGCCGGGTGGACGGCGTCTGCCTGGCGTTCGAGCAGGCCGGGCGCGAGGCGCGGGCCGAGGACTTCCTCCCCGAAGTCGAACCGGCCCTCCGCGACGTCCTGCTCACCGAACTCCTGGCGCTGGAACTCGAGTGGCGGCGGGGCACGGGCGACACCCCGACCGCGGCCGAGTACCTCACCCGGTTCCCCAACCGGGCGGGAGCCATCCGGGCGGCGTTCGGGGCGGCGCAGCCGGCCGTCGGCGGCACCCTGGGCAAGTACCGGCTGACCGGCGTCCTCGGCCGGGGCGGTATGGGGGTCGTCTACGAGGCGGAAGACTCGGTCGTCGGCCGCCGGGTGGCCGTGAAGGTGCTGCCCGACCGACTGTCGTCGCACCCCGAGGCCCACGCCCGGTTGCTCGGGGAGGCCCGGCTGGCCGGTCAGCTCCTTCACCCGAACGTAGTGGCCCTGTTCGAGGCCGGCGAAGCCGACGGGGTGACGTTCCTCGTTCTCGAACGGGTCACGGGCGGCAGCGCGGCGGATCGCCTCCGGCGGGACGGGGCGCTCGACTGGCGGCGGGCGACCCGTCTCGCGGCCGACGCCTGCCGCGGGCTGGTCGCCATCCACGACGCCGGGTTCCTTCACCTCGACATCAAGCCGGGGAACATCCTCCTACCGGGCACGGCCGACGGCCCGGCCGGCTCGGTCCTCGCCAAGCTCGCCGACTTCAGCCTGTCCGAAGCCGGCGTCGGCGCGCCGGGCGGGGGTGTGGCGGCCGGGACGCCGGCGTACATGTCGCCGGAGCAGCGAAGCGGGGGCGAACAGACCCGGCGGACGGACGTGTTCGGGCTCGGGGCAGCGTACTTCGCCCTGCTCACCGGCCGCGCCCCGTTTCCCGGGCCGACGACGACCGAAGTGATGGCCGAACAGTTGCGCCAACCCCACCCCGACCCGCGGAAGGTCAACCCGGCCGTCCCCGCGGCGGCGGCGCGGGTGGTGCGGCGGGCGATGGCGCCGCGACCGGAGGACCGCCACGCCTCGGCCGCCGACCTGCTCGCCGACCTGGAAACGCTACTGGCCCCGCCCCGGCCACGGCGGTGGTGGCGGGAGAGCCTCGCCGCGCTCGCCGGGGCCGCGGTCATGCTGGCGGTGGCCGGGGGCATCTCGCTCCTGCTGTCGTCGCCGCAGGGCGACGCCCGCCAGGTCGATGCACCGGCGCCCCCGTCCTTCGCAGCGGTGGACGCCTGGGAACCACTCCTCGACGAGCACGACCTGGGCGGGTGGAAGCCGGTCGTGGCCGAGGGCGGGACGCCGGTCGGGGCCGGCCCGCCGAGCAAGTTCAGCCTGGTGCTGCTAGACGGCCTGCCGGCCCTCCGGGCTACCGGGACCGGGCTCGGTGGGGTCGAGTCGGAGCGCGAGTTCGAGAACTTCCACCTCCGGTTCGAGTACCGCTGGGGGGAGGCCGAGGGGAAACACCTGGCGAGCGTCCGGTACCACTGCACCGGGCCGGTCGGGTCGAAGGGGACGCACGGGATGGAGCTCCACCTCCAGCGAGCGGGCAGCTACCTGCGACTCAACGACCTGCTCCGGGTGGACGTGGGAGAGATTCGGGAGGGCGGGATTGTCCCAACAATCCCGGGCGGACAGAAGATCGACCCGCAGGCGAACGTGGAGGCCCCGGTGGGGCGGTGGAACAAGGCCGCCCTGGTGTGCGTCGGAGGCTGGGCGGTGCACGTGGTCAACGGCACCCCGGTGTTGGCCCTGGCCCGGTCGCGCCGGGCGGAGCCACCAGACCAGCCGCTGACCCGCGGCCGCATCCGTTTCCAGTCGGTGAAGGGGGAGGTCTTCTTCCGGAAGATCGAGATCCGACGGGCGACGGAGTTCCCTCCCGAGTACCGCCCGGCGGACGGCCGGTAGGTCCCTAGTGCGGGATCAAGCCGCAGGCTTTGCCAGCGGCGGTTCCACCGGGCAGCCGAAGTAGTCGCACACCTGCTGCCGCAGTTCGTCGGCCGTGAGCTTCCGGTCCGGCTCGACCACCGCCCGCTTGCCGTGGACCCACTTCGGCTCGATCGGGTTCCGCCACGGGGCCTTGATCGGCCGCCCGCACACCCGGATTCGACAGCCGGCCCCGGCCCGGGACACCCGCCGGTTGTGCCGGGTGATCCACCCCCGGACCCGCTGGCTCACATGCCAGGCGGCGTTGTCCCAGACCAGGACGAGCACCCGCTTCCCCTCGGCCGCCAGCCGCTCGCACACCCACCCGAGGTACTCCTCGGTCGTGGCACTCACCGGCCGCCCGTCGCAGAACCGGAGCAGCATCCCACCGGTGTCGTGCCGGAGGAGCCCGTAGCAGGCCACCGCCTCCGGCCCGCCCCCCTTCGGGTCCCGGGCGTTCCCGACCAGCCGGAGCGGGTCGTCGGCCGCCCAGGCGAACAGCCCCGGGTGGGCCAGCCGGGTCCACCAGCACTCGTCCTGGAACCCGACCACCCACCCCGGCTCCCGGGCCGCCCGCGCGATCAGCCGGTCCCGGGCCTTTTCTTCTTGGCGTAGTCGGGGTCCGGGCTGGCGATCCCGTGCTTCGCCCGCTTCCACCCGACGCCGAGCCGCAGGAGCACCTGCCGCATCCCCTCGGCCGTCAGCACCCGCGAGGTCCATCCCTTCTGGTGGCTCACGTCGGCGGCCAGGGCGAGGGTCCACAGGCTGGTGGGCTTGCCGAACTCCCGCGGGCGGCGGTGGAGGAGGCCCTTCAGGTCGGCGTCGTGCGCCCGGTCCCAGACGGCGGCCGGGGCCTTCGCCACCGGCGGCTTGCGGGTCAGGCACCCGAGCCCGTCGGCGTGGAACGCCCGGATCGCGTCCCGGACGGCCTGGGCGGTCAGCCCGACCGCCCGGCCGATGGCCGCCGGGCCGTCCCCGGCGGCACTGGCGAGGACGATCTGGGACCGGCGGACGGTGAACCCGTCGGCCGACTTGAGTCCTCGCATCAGGGCCTGCCGCTCCGCGGCGGTAAGTGCCCGAACCACCATCCTGGGTGTCATCCGGTCAGGGTAGGCCGTGCGCCGGAATCGCAAACCCAGGGCTTTGATCCCGCATTAACACTACAGCGCGGGTTCCCTGGATGCCGATAATGGGGTGATCGGGGGGGACCCCGGTGACCGAGCCGGAAATCATCGCACTCGGGCCGGCGTTCGCCGCCGAGCTCCGCACCTACCGCGGGTGCTTCGAGCAGGACCGCACGGCCGGGCACTTCGACACCGACTGCCGGGGACTCCTCGCCGGCCTCCCGCGGAAGACGGTCGAGCCCATCGCCCTGGCCGCCGGGACGGCCGTCCACACCCTCCAGGAGTTCCGGGTCACCGCCGGGCGGGACCACGACGCCGCCCGCGACCACCTCCACCGCCGCCTGGCCGCGGTCGCGGAGGGTCTGCCGGCCGGCGGCCTGGGGACGGTCGGGGTGATCGACGAGACGAGCTGCGCCAAGAAGGGGGACAAGACCCCCGGGGTGCAGCGGCAGTACCTGGGGTGCGCCGGGGCGATCGACAACGGGGCGGTGACCGTCCACGTCGGGGTGGCCCGGGGCGACGCCCGGGCGCTCCTCGACGCCGACCTGTACCTGCCGAGGTCGTGGGCCGCCGACCGCCCCCGGTGCCGGGCGGCCGGCATCCCGGACGCCGTCCCCTACCGGTCGAAGTGGCGGGTCGCCCTGGACCAGTTGATCCGCCTCGGGCGGAACGGGGTGCGGTTCGACTGGGTGGTGCTCGACGACGGGTACGGGAGTACGGTGCCGCTCCTGTGGGTGCTCGGGCGCGTGGGTCAGAGGTTCGTGGCCGAGGTGCCGGTGAACTTCGCCGTCCGGGCCGGGGCCGACGGGCGGGCGGAACGGGCCGGCCGGTTCCACCCGGGGGGCGGGCACCGACCGGTGGCGGCGGTTCCGCATCCCGCGGAAGACGTCGGCCGACCAGGTGTGGCGGGCGCAGGGGGCGTGGGTGTGGGCGGCCCGGGGGGTGGCACACGCTGGTGACGGCGGTGAACGAGGCGGCGGGCGAGGTCAAGTACTTGGTGACGAACGCGGCCCGGGAGTCGGTCGCCCGGGTGCTGGCGGTCGGGTTCCGGCGGGCGACGGTCGAGCACGCGTTCCGGGTGGCCAAGCAGGGGGCCGGGCTGACCCACTACGAGGGCCGGGATTACACCGGGCTGATCCGGCACCTGACGCCGTCGCTGATCGTATCCGGGTTCGTCGCGGCCCACACGGAGCGTCTGCGGGAGGAGACCCGCGGGTGACGCAGGAGCAGGTGTGCCGGGCGTTGAACGTGAGGTGCGCCGAGCTGTTCCGCCGGCGGCGGGGCGTCGGGGCGATCCGGCACACGAGCGAGGTGATCGGCTACCATCAGCGGCGTAACACCCAGGCCACCAAGTCGCACAAGAAGCGGCGGCCTGCCTGTGTGCTCTGAACCCGCGCGGTAGTGCTAGACGGTGCCATTCTGGAAGCGAAATTCACGACGGTCGGCCACGAGAAGCCCCGTCGCCTCACCGTGAAGTCGCTCACACCTATGCAACTGGTGGTTCACGAAGCCGATACGGGCAACGACACAACGCTCTTTCGCCAGGAAGTGAAGAAAGAAGAATGACAGGCGAGCCGGGGTCGCCGGCTCGCCGCATGGTTCGTCACTTCGCCCCGACCTGCCGTCGCACCTCGGCGACGATGCGCTCCTCGACCTCCGGCCCCCACACCGACGGCAGGCCGTAGTAGACCATCGACGTGGCGCCCTCGTAGCCGCCCTCGCGCAGCACCCGCGCCGAGGGGATGTACGCCATCACGTCGTTCGCGTACCCGGTCACCCACAGCCCGGCGCCGAGCTCGCGCTTCAGACGGAGCGAGTAATCGACCACCACCTCGCCGCCGAGCAGCACCCACGTCACGCCGCCGAGCTTCCACGTCTGCACCGGGTACGGGTAGTCGGCCGGGATGCCGCCGGGCGTTTCGAGCTGCTTGAGGAGGAGCTTCGCCCGCGCGGCTTCGTACTTGTACTGGCTCTCGGCGGTCTTCAGTAGTGTCTCGCGCGACGGGATTTCGTGCAGTGGTAGCGGGATCTCGCGGTACGTGGCCGACGCCGCTCCGCCGACCGGCGGCATCGGCTTCGCCAGCACCGCATCCACAGAGTCGGCGAGTTGCTTGCCGTAGCCCCGGGCGAGCTCGACGGTGCGTCGCGGCAGCGGGTTCTGGTCGGCGCCGCACCCGGCCCAGAACAGGGCGACCGCGCCCGGGTGTGCCTTCTCCAGCTCGAGTTGCGCGAACCCCGGGTAGTCGCCGCACCACTTCTGGAAGCTCAGCACCGTCGCGTGGCAGGCGTAGCCGAAGACGACGCCCTTCAACGCCCCCTTCGCGTCGCGGGCCGCCAGCACGGGGACGGTGTGATCGGTCGGCCCCTTGAGGGCGCCCTTCTCGCGGATCGCCGGCACGTCCGGCTCCTTGTTCTCCCGCCGGTTCACCGCGAACCCGGCCGTGCCGACCGCCGCCGCCAGCGACACGGGTTCCGCCCGCCCGACCGCGGCGTCGACCGCCTTCAGTACCTTGCCGGGGAGCGCGTCGGTGTAAGCGTCGACGCGCTTCGCCTGCGCGTCGTCGAGGAAGTACATGGAGCGGAGATTTTTGCCGACGACCGGCCCGCAGTGCGTGTGCGACACCGCCACCGCCACCGCCTCGCGCGGCAGCTTGTGCTTGTCGGCGATCGCCTTGACGACTGCCTGCGACGTGTCGCGGCCGACGCCGACGAGGTCGAGCGTGACGAGGCAGAACCGCTTGCCGTCCGGCGCCGTCAGCACGGCGGCCTTCGCCCACAGGTCGGTCTCGGTGCCGTCGGCGGGGGCGGTGCGGGCCGCGTAGCCGGACATCCACATCGGTTCGGGCGGGGTGATCTTCTCCGCGGCGAACCCGGCCTTCCAGCCGGCCTCCTGGGCGGACACCGGGCCGGCGAGCGCGACGAGCGCGACGAGTGCGGCGAGTGCGAGTCGGAACATGGCGACCTGCGGGCGTGGTGGTGGGTGGCGGGTCGCGGCTATGGTACACCACCGCCCCCGCCGCGCGAACCGGTCGGGCCGAACCGGCGTCCGTCCCACTCCCGGAGGTGCCCGATGAGCGAACCCGCCCCGACGGTGATCCGGTTTTATGCCACGACCGGCGAGTACGGCTGTTTCTCGAACTTCAGCCGGCACTCGATCTGGCTGGACGAGAAGCGCTGGCCGACGAGCGAGCACTACTTCCAGGCGCAGAAGTTCGCCGGCACCGATCACGCGGAGGACGTGCGGCGGGCGCCGACGCCGATGCGCGCCGCGGAGATCGGGCGCGACCGCAAGCGGCCGTTCCGTTCGGACTGGGACGCGGTGAAGGAGCGGGTGATGCTCGACGCACTGCGGGCCAAGTTCACCCAGCACGCCGACCTGAAGACGATTCTGCTCGGCACCGGCGACGCGGAGCTGGTCGAGCACACGGCGAACGACAACTACTGGGGCAACGGCGGCGACGGCAGCGGCAAGAACCGCCTTGGCGTCCTGCTGATGCAGGTCCGTGACGAGATCCGGGCGGCGGAAGCTACGGGCTGAGGCTCCGCCCACCGACGGGGCTCGGGCGCACGTCGGCGGCCTTCAGCAGCGGGGCGCGGCGGAACGGGGCGTACAGCGGGTCGCCGATCAGCACCGTCATCCAGCTGCAAAACAGCACCGACTTCGCGTGCGCCTCGACGAGCGGGTCGCCGGCGGCGAGGAAGCCGAAGAACTCGGCCGGCTTCGGGAAGCCGACGGTGTACGGCTCCGCCACCGGGCCGAGCGTCGCGGCCACGCCCTTCTTCAGCAGGTTCGGGCACCACACCTTGCTGTCCGGGCGGCGCAGCGTCGTCGCCTCCGAGCTCGCCAGGTGCCACGCCACCGCGCCGCGCTCGTAGGCGCAGCAGTCCACGAAGTTGGCGTGCGAGTACCACCCGCAGTACAGCGCCACGCCCTTCGCCGCGCCCGCCGGCAGCACCGGCTCCTTGTCGTCGAGCGTCACCGGCAGCGGGATCCTCTCGAACAGCCGGGCGGTCTCGCGCATCGACTCGTCGTAGCCCGCGTAGCCGTGGCCGGTGTCCTTCCCCTTCGGGTCGAAGCGGATGCCGCGAGCGTCGATCACCACGCGGCCCGTCAGCCCCGTCGCCTCCACGGCCACGGCGTCGTCCACGAGGCGCCTGGCAATTTCGGGCGTGGGGCCGTCGAGGCGGCACGTCCGCAGCACCGGCGGCGAGTCCCTGCGGTAGCGCTCGGACGCCTGGAAGTACAGCGGGTTCGGCACCCAGCGGTCGAGCGGGTACTTCTCCCACCACAGCAGCATGAGCTCGCTGTCCACCGCGGCGTGGCTCTCGTCGTGCGACAGGGTGCGGCGGCGGCGGTCGAGCGCGTCGCGCCTGGCGCGGGCGGCGGCCACGTCCTTCGGGTCGGCGTCCTTGTCCTTCTCCAGGTCGGCGGCGGCCTTGCGGGCCGCTTCGAGCTCCGGCGCCAGCTTCGCCAGCGATTCCTTCTCGTCCGCCGTCGGCTCCTGCCGGCCGACGCGCAGCGGCACGCCGTACACGGTCAGGACGACCTTCACCGCGTCCTTGCGGCCCTTGAGCGCTGACCGCAGCGGGGCGGCGAGCTTGGCGTCGTAGTCGGCGCGCGAGATGTCTTCGCCGGTCGGGAGGTCGAGGAGGACGAGGTTCTCGGCCGGTACCGTCCGCTTCGTCAGGTAGTGCTCGGCGACCGCCCGCGACTCGGGCATGGATTTGTTCGCCACCACGATCACGTCCGCCGGGTCGAGCGCGAGGGCCGGCGGTGCCCAGAGGAGTAGTAGCGGAAGGGCGGCGCGCATCAGTCGAGGTCCACGTCCCAGATGACGACCTCGCCGCGCTCGTTGCCGGCGGCGGCGAGGGTGCCGTCCGGGGCCACGGCGACGGACCGGAGCGGGCCGACGCCCCAGTCGAAGCGCACGCGGCAGCCCCACCCGGCGGCGTCGAACACGTGGACGGTGGCGTCGAACCGGGCGACGAACAGGTGGCGGCCGGTCGGGCCGAACGCGGCGGCCATGAAGTGCTTCCGCGACGTGTCCCGCAGCTGCACCGGGTCGCCGGCCTCGCCCGCCGTCCAGACCACGACCGTCATGTGGTGGAGGCCGACGACGTGCCGGCCGTCGGGGGAGACGACGAGCGGGCGGGTGACGCACTTGTACGGGTAGGGGGCGCTCGTCAGCACCCGGCCGCTGACCGCCGACCGGAGTTCCAACGCGGGCGCCTTGTCGCCCCACTTCGGATCGGCCGCCGACCGGGTGAGGACGGCGAGTTTGTCCCCGCCGGGGGCGACCGCCAGCCCCTCGACGGCCAGCTGCCGGGTGGGCACCTCCCACTCCCGCTCCCACCCGCCCCCGGCCGCCCGCCACCCGACGATGGCGAGTTCGGGGAAGCTGTGCTGGGTGAAGACGCGGTCGCCGGCCGGGGCCGGGATCAGACGAAAGATCTGGCCGGGGTCGGAGAGCCGCTGCCGGGACACCCGCCGGGCGTCGCGGTCGTAGACCTTCCACCCGTCGTAGTCGAGCCAGCTGACGCCCCGGCCGTCCGGGGTGAAGGAGAGGTCTTTGGCCCGGTCGGGCGCCCGCGGGTCGAGGCAGACGGGCGGGCCGCCGGCGTCGAGGTTCCAGAGGAACACCCCGCGGCCCTGGACGTACGCGGCCAGCGCGCGGGCGTCGGGGCTGAACGTCAGCCCGAGCACGTGACCCGCTCCTGTCCGCAGCACCCGCATCGCCGCCCTCCGCCCCGGAACCTCCACGCCATCCTAGTGTCGGAGCGTTAAAGATTCCTGGAAACTCGGCCGGGGACGTGCCCGGCCGGGCGGGTGTTGCGTCGGCCGGGGCGGATGTGCCGTGCGGACGGCGCGGGTCAGCCGTCCGGGAGGTCGACCGTCGCGCCGCCGCCCACCCGAACGGCCACCTTTGCCCCGCCCGCGTGCCGGAACGCGACCCCGGTGACCGTGCTCACGGCCCACCCGTCCGCACCGGCCGGGACCGGCTGGTACACTGGCCCGGCCGCGAGGGCGTATAGTTCGGGCACGCGCGTGTCGCGGTCGAACACCCACACCTCGGGCACGCCCAGCTTCGCGTAGAACGGGAACTTCTCGTACGTCTCGTCCCGCGGCGACTTGACCTCGACGACGACGAGCGGAGCGCCGGCCATGTACTCGTCCCGGTCGATGTGGAGCCGGTCCTTGCTGACCAGCACCAGGTCGGGGATTCGGTAGTTGAGCGTCCAGTGCTCCTCGTCCTCGGGCGTGGTCAGGTTGACCTCGTGCCGGACGAGGCCGCCGTTCGGCTTCGCCCAGTTCCGCTTGAGAAGGTCACGCAGGTCCCCGGTGAGATCCTGGTGCCTTCCGTTCGGCATCGGCGGCACGTGCAGCACCCCCTCCCAGACCTCGTCCCACTGCGCCGCCTCCGAGTTCTTCCGCTCGGCCAGCCAGTGCTCCGGCATGTCCGCGATCACCGCCCGCATGGCGGCCCCTCCGGTCGCTACAGGTCCACGTCCCACACCACGATCTTACCCGAGTCGCTCCCGGCCGCGGCGAGCAAACCACGCCGGATGTATCCCAAACTCGGCGACCCACCATCGGCCTGTTATTCGCACGTCATCCGCTCGTCTGCTCTGCACCTCCCGTCGCCGATCGGGCGGGGGCTGGGGAATTCTGAGAAGTTTCGGATAAGAATTGTTTTTGACGACTTCCGAAGTTAAGGTAGGGGATTAGGGCGTAGCCTCTTCCCCGCCCACACTCCGCTTCCTGGTCCCTCCCGCCCTTTCGTGCCCGAGGAGGATGCAGTGACGCCCCGCTCGTGTCTCGCGGCCGCGGCCCTCGCGACGGGCCTATTCGCCGCCCACGCCCCTGCCGCCGAAAGCACCATCCCGCGTCCGGGCTACGGCTTCAGCAGCCTTCGCCCGATGCCCGCCGCCGACGCCCGCGCGAAGGCCGAGGCCTACCTCAAGGCCGCCGGCCGCTACGACGCCGACCGCGTCGCCGGCATCTGGGCGCAGACGGACCTGACGTTGCTCGACAAGGTCGCCGACACCCTGGCGATCGGCAGCGCCGACGCTGAGGCGCTGGTGAAGGAGGCCCGCCGGGTTGACGCCCCGGCCGCCGCCGCCGCCCCCGCCTTTCTGAAGGACGCCAAGCTCGACTCGTTCGCCCGCGCGAACCTGGCGCTGGTGTTCGCCCGGGCCAACGCCAACAAGCGGGCCTACGAGGAGTCGCTCGATGCCCTCGCCGGCGTTGCCCCCGAGCAGGTCGTGGACCCGGCCGGCTACTTCTTCTTCAAGGCAGTCAGCGAGCACGCCACCATGAAGCGCGACGCGGCGCTGGCGAGCATCGTCCGCCTCCGCGACGACGTGACCGACAGCCCGGACCGCTACAACCGCGTCGGCCTGATGATGATCGCCGACATGCTGTCGTGGAACCCGGACCCGAAGGACTTCACGAACATCAGCAGGCTGATGGACAACAGCGGCCGCCGCCTCGACCTGTCGCGGCCGGGCGACAAGACGCAGGACATCCAGAAGCGGATCGTCTTCCGGCTCGACGAGCTGATCAAGGAAGCCGAGAGCAAGTGCAAGAGCGGCCAGTGCAACGGCGGGAACTGCCCGAACGGCGGCAAGCCCGGCGACAAGCTTGCCAACGGCGGCACGCTGACCCCGCAGCAGCCGGCCCCGGACAGCACGATCATGGGCGGCGCCGGCGCCGGCAAGGTGGACGACCGCAAGCTCCGCGAGGCCGCCGAGCAGTGGGGCACCCTCCCGCCGGACCGCCGCGAGGCGCTCGTGCAGGAACTCACCCGCGACCTGCCGCAGCGGTACAAGCCGATGATCGACGAGTACTTCCGGTCGCTCAACCGGCTCCACGGCTACGCCAACCGGCCGTGACCGTGACCCGGACCGTCTGGTAAACTAGGAAAGCCCGGGGACGCAGTTCCCGGGCTTTCTGTGCTAGCGACGTTCCAGCAGGTTGTCGAACCGGCAAAGCAGAATGGACAGGATAACAGGATGAACAGGATGGCCGAACCGGGCCTTCCGCTTGGGTTCGGTATCCTGTTCATCCTGTTATCCTGTCCATGATTCGCTTTATCAGGCGGCTTACGCCGGACCGCGAGAGCGATCGAGGACACCCATGACCCGTCACCCCGTCGCGGCCCTCGTCCTCCTCGTCGGCTTCGTCGCCATTGCCCGGGCCGACGACCTCACCACGGTCGGCGGCAAGAAGCTCAGCGGTCAGCTCGTCGCCGTGGACGCCGAGGCGGTCACGTTCAAGTCCGGCGGCAGCGACGTGAAGGTGCCGGCGAAGGAAGTCCTGCTCATCGACCTCGGCAATAAGGTCGCCGCCCCCGCCAAGGATGCGAAGTACCACGAGGTCGAGCTCACCGACGGCTCGGTGCTGCGGTGCGCCAAGTTCGTGCTGAAGGGGAAGACGCTCGCCGTTGAACTCCTCCCCGGCCCGGCCGGCGTCGCCGCGCCGGCGTTAGAACTGCCGCTCACGGCCGTCTTCTCGGTCTGCCGGAACGCCGACGACGGGAAGCACCGCGAGAACTGGCAGGCCATGCTCCGCAACCGCGGCAAGCGCGACCTGTACGTGATACGGCAGGCCGACGGGCTCAACTTCCTCCAGGGCACGATCCTCGAAGGGAACGCCGACGGCACCGAGCTCACGTTCGAGAAGGAGGACGGCACGAAGGACGTGCTCCGCGTGTCGCGGGCGACCGGCGGGCTCGTGTTCAACCAGCCGGCCGGCGGCGAGCCGCCCGCGACGCTGTGCAAGGTGAACGACGTGTTCGGCAACACGCTCGTCGCCCGCGAGATCGCCGTCGAGAACGGCGGCGTGAGGGTGAAGACGGTGAGCGGCGTGCCGGTCGCGTACCCCGCCGCGGCGGCGGTCGCGCAGCTCGACTACGCCAAGGGGAACGTGGCCTACCTGTCGGACCTCACGCCGCAGGTCGAGACCGCCGGGCCGGGCGAGGCGGACCTGAAGGCGTTCCCGCTCCTCAAGGGGGAGACGCGCCCGGCCGCGTACCTCCGCGACCGCTTCCTCGGCGACAACCCGGCGATCGTGCTCGACGGCGTCACCTACCCGAAGGGGCTGTGCGTGTCGGCGGACACGGCGCTGACGTTCCCGCTGAACGGCGACTACCGCGAGTTCCGCACGGTGATCGGCTTCGCCGACGCCCGCCACGGCAACGCCGCCGAACTCAAGCTGACGGTCGAGGCCGACGGCAAGGTGGTGGCGACGGAGCTGTTCAAGGGGAAGGACAAGCCGAAGGGGTTGGCGATCGACGTGAAGGGCGTCCGCTCGCTCCGCGTGGCCGTGGACCGCGACTACCCCTCCGACGCCGCCGCGTACCTCATCCTCGCCGACGCGAAGGTGCAGAAGTGACCGCTCACGATACTGGGGTCGTTGGGGGCGGCGTCTCAAACCGCCCCAAATAGCCCCAAATAGCCCAAAATTTCGGTGCTCTCCTTCGTGGCATCGACACTCCTTCGCGACGTCGAAAATAGAGATCTCGCAACGACTTGGGAAACAAAACCGCAAGTGATGCAGGGGGAGTAATTCGCCTTGGGTTGGTCTCAACCGCCCCAAGTAGCCCCAAACTTCGCGGTCCACGCGGATGCTGGTTAACAACGGGGTTTGCCGCCCGACCTTCGCTGACCCGATAGAACAACGACCCGCCCGGACCGGACTGACACCCCATGACGCGACGCCGCCTCGTCCGCTGCCTCCGGGTTCTCGCCCTCGCCGCCGTCCCCGCCGGGCTCGTCGCCGCCGGGCTCGCGGTGCCGGCACCGGTCGCCGCACAGCCGCCGGCGGCCGCCGCGCCGCTCACCGTTGAGGCGCCGGTTCAGGCCGTCGAACTGGACCGCATCGCCGTCATCGAGAAGGTGTCGCCGGCGGTCGTCGCGGTGTGCCAAGTCGGCGGGCGCGGCGTCGGGTCGGGCGTCATCATCGACCCCGAGGGGTACGCGCTCACCAACCACCACGTCGTCGTGCCGGCGGGTCAGGGCGGACCGGTCATGCAGGCCGGGCTCGCCGACGGCGTCCTCTACGACGCCGTCCTCGTCGGCCACGACATGCTCGGCGACGTGGCGCTCATCAAGCTCCTCCCGAAGGAGCCGGGCAAGCCGTTCCCGTTCGTGCGGCTGGGGAACAGCGACGACGTGCGTGTGGGCGAGTCGGCGTTCGCGGCCGGCAACCCGTTCTCGGTCGCCCTCGACTTCACTCCCACCATCACGTTCGGGATTGTCAGCGGCGTGAACCGGTACGAGCCACTCGGCAGCCGACCGGGCGGGCAGGAGTACACCGACTGCATCCAGGTAGACGTGCCGATCAACCCGGGCAACTCGGGCGGCCCATTATTCAACATGCGCGGCGAGCTCATCGGCATCAACGGCCGCATCTCGCTGGAGAAGCGCGGGCGGGTGAACGTCGGCGTCGGGTACGCGATCTCGGCCAACCAGATCAAGAACTTCCTCGGCCACCTGTACGCCGGCCACGCCGTCGACCACGCCACCCTCGGGGCGCTCGTGCTCACCGAGAACGAGGACGCCGACCTGGCGCGGATGGTGGTGCGGCAGATCCTCGACGACAGCGACGCCGCCCGCCGCGGGCTCCGCACCGGCGACCAGCTGGTGACGTTCGCCGGGCGGAATATGTCGAGTACGAACCACTACAAGAACATCCTCGGCACGTTCCCCGCCGGCTGGCGCGTCCCGATCACCTACCGCCGGGAGAACGAATCGCGCGAGATCCTGGTGCGGCTCCAGACCTCGCAGGCGGCGGTGAAGGAGGAGCGGCCGACGCCCGACGGCCCCCCGCCACCGCTCAAGATCGGGCCGCCGGCGCCGAAGGTCGAGACGCCGGCGAGCAAGCTGTTCCGCCCGATGAAGGGGATGGCGAACGCCTACTTCAACGACCTCGCCAGCGACAAGCTCCTGACCGCGGCCAAGAAGCACGGCGATTTCGCAGCCGCCGGCGGGACTTGGGCCGCCGAAGGGACGTTCGAGGCGCCGGACCGCAAGGGCGACCTGCGGCTCGAGGTCGCCCCCGGCACCGGCGACGACGCGAAGGTGACGCTCAAGCTGAACATCGAGCACAAGCTGCTGCCGCTGAAGCAGACCGACCCGCGCGAGCAGGCCGAGCCGATCGGCAGCGGCGGGCTGATGATGGCCCTGTACCACTACCAGCGGTTCCTGGCGGTCGGGAAGAAGGGGTTCGAGGGCGAGTTCCTGCACGGCGGGTCGGAGCCGTTCTACCCGCCGGCGGCCGATCCCGCGCCGAAGGGTGGGCTCGCCGCGACGCGGGTCGATACCGAGGTGATGCGGACCCGCCACGGCCCGGTGGCGTGCAAGTGGTACTTCGGCAAGGCGGACGCGAAGCTCCAGGGGTTCGAGGTGTACCTGACGAAGGACGCCGACCCGTGCGAGGTGTTCCTGTCCGACTACCGCGACGTGGGGAACGGCCGCCAGCTCCCCCACCGCATCGAGTGCCGCCACGCCGACAAGCGCTACGCCGTCCTCAACGTCGCCCGCTGGACCGTCGGCGGGAACTAGGAACGACGGGGTAAGGGGGTGGGCGGGTGAAGGGGTGAGAACCCCGATCCGGGAAACACCCCTTCACCCGCCCACCCCTTCCCGCGGCTCCTGAAGCAGAACTCGGAACGAACGCGCATGACACCCGTGAAGCGTCTCACCGTCCTCGCCGTCGCGGCCCTCGTCGGGCTCGCGCCGACCGACCTCCGCGCGCAGCCGCTCCCGCAGGTGTGCGAGACTGTGAACTCCAAGCTCGTGAAGCTGTTCGGCGCCGGCGGGTTCACCCGGCTGAACAACTTCGGGGCGGGGGTCGTGGTGTCGCCGGACGGCCACATCCTCACCGTCGCCAACGCGCTCATCGACACGCCGAATCTCGTCGTCCACCTCCCCGACGGCCGCCGGCTCAAGGCCGAGGTGATGGTCGTCGAGCCGGAACTCGACGCCGCGCTCCTGCGGATCGTGCTGGACGGGAAGAAGGCCGGCGAGCCGACCGGGCTCGACCTCGCGTTCTACGACATCCCCGCCGAGGCCAAGCGCCCGCCCGCGGCCCCCGGCACGACCGCCATCGGGTTCACCAATCAGTTCGAGATCGCGCTGCGCGACGAGGCGCTCACCGCGCAGAAGGGCGTCGTCGCCGCGTACACCAAGCTCACCGGCAAGCTCGGCGCGTTCGACTTCCCGTACAAGGGCGACGTGTACCTCACCGACGCCATCACCAACAACCCCGGCGCCGCCGGCGGGGCACTGACCGACCGCAAGGGGAACCTCCTCGGCGTCGTCGGCCGCGAGCTGAAGAACACGCAGACTAACACGTTCATGAACTACGCCATCCCGGTCGGCGCGAAGGTGGACGTGACCGTGAAGGAGAACGACAAGGAAAAGACGGTGACGGTGAGCCTCCCCGACTTCGTGACGCGCGGCATGAAGGGCGAGTACCGCCCGACCAAACGCGAGCGGCCGACGGCGGGCGAGGGCGGCTGGGCGGGGATCGTGTTCGTGCCGAACGTGCTCGCCCGCACCCCGGCCTACGTCGAGGCCGTGCTGCCCGGCTCGCCGGCGGAGAAGGCGAAGCTTCAGCCGGACGACCTGGTGAGCTTCGTGGACGGCGAGCCGGTCGGGAGCATCACCGCATTCGAGGAGTACCTGCGGACGCGCACCCGCCCCGGCGGCACGATCCGCCTGGAGGTCCGCCGCGGCGGGTCGCTCCAGCCAGTCGAACTGACGCTGACCGCGCCGCCGGCGCGGGCCGTGGTGTCGCCGCCTCCACCGAAGAAGTAAGAGTTATCCACAGGGCAGAGCGCCGTAGAGGGCAGGCACAGAGAACGAGAGTCTGAAACTGTCCGTTGCTGCGAATCGACCTGGCTGATGACGGAAATATCGACCCAGTAACGGGTTGTGGCGCAAGATGCAGCATTGATGGCGTCTGGTTTCCAATAAACCGAGTGCCTTGCTCCTCTCGGCCGTGGTCTTCGTCTGTGCGCGCGACATGACTCCAAATGACTCTGTCGGAATCGCCGTTCCCAACCCCCTGGGCCGCTGATGACCCGCCTCCGCTTCGCCGCCCTCGCAGTCGTCGCCGCGTGGCTCGCCGTCCGGGCCGGCGGTCAGGACGCTGACGAGGCCGCCGAGAAGGCCGTGAAGGCCGCCGCCGCCCGCGTCGCACCGTCGGTCGTGATGATCCAGACGGCCGGCGGGCTCGAGACGGTCGCGCAGAAGGACAAGAGCGGCAAGGTGAGCGGCTTTGTCGGCCGCGGCACCGGGCCGACCACCGGGGTCGTCGTCGGCGCGGACGGGTACGTCATCACCAGTTCGTTCAACTTCGCCAACCGCCCCACCGACATCTTCGTCACCGTCCCCGGCAAGGCCCGTGAGGTGGCGGACATCGTCGGCACCGACCAGAGCCGGATGCTCACGCTGTTGAAGGTGAAGACGACGGGGCTGACCGTGCCGGCGGCGGTGCCGAAGGCGGAGGTGAAGATCGGCCAGACGGCCATCGCCCTCGGCCGCGCCCTCGACCCGACGCCGACGAGCCCCCCCGGCGTGAGCGTCGGCGTGGTGAGCGCCAAGAACCGGCTCTACGGCCGGGCCATCCAGGCGGACGCCAAGTTCTCGCCCGCGAACTACGGCGGCCCGCTCGTCGCCCTCGACGGCCGCGTCCTCGGCGTCATCGTCCCGGCGTCGCCGCAGGGCGAGGGCGAGACGGCCGGGTTCGAGTGGTACGACTCCGGCGTCGGCTTCGTCATCCCGTTCGAGGACGTGCTCGCCAAGTTCCCGGCGCTGAAGGACAAGAAGGACGACAAGGAGACGGTGCTGCGCCGCGGGCTCCTCGGCATCAACCCGGACCCGAAGGTCGCCCCGTACGCCGCCCCGCCGGTCGTCGGCGCGGTGCAGCCGGACTCGGCAGCCGCGCGCGTCGGACTACGGGTCGGCGACACCATCGTGAAGGCCGACGGCAAGGCGGTGCCGCACTACTCCGCCCTCCAGCACCTTCTCGGGCCGCTGTACGAGGGCGACTCGGTCAAGCTCACCGTCACCCGCGACGGCAAGGATGTCGAACTGCCGCCGGCGAAGCTGCTCGGGGACTCGCCCGCCTACGTGAACGCCTTCCTCGGCGTCCTGCCGATGCGCGGCGACAACACCCCCGGCGTCGCGGTGCGCTACGTCTACCCGAAGAGCAGCGCCGACGCGGCCGGGCTCAAGGAGGGCGACCGCATCCTCCACGTCCAGAAGGACGGCGACAAGGCGCCGACGCCGGCCGGCAACCGCGCCGCCCTCGCCGCCGTGCTCCGCCAACTCGCGCCGGGCGCCGAGCTAACGGTCGGCGTGAAGCGGAAGGACGGCGACAAGCTGGAGACGCTCAAGGCGAAGCTCGGCCCCGTGCCCGACTTCATCCCCGAAAAGCTCCCGCCGGCCGTCGCGCCGAAGGAGGCGCCGAAGGACAAGGCGGCCGCGCTCGCGCGCCGCGTCGGGTTCGTCGCCGCGATCCAGGACGACCCGTTCGCCCCGAAGAAGTCGGACAAGAAGGCCGAGACCGGGCTCCTGGAGCGGGCCGACCCGACGACCGGGCGGCAGCACTGGGTCTACGTCCCGGCCACGTATGACGCGGCCGTCCCGCACGGGCTGCTGCTGTGGCTCCACCCGGCCGGCGCCGGTGGCCCGCGCGACGCCGAGAACATGATCAAGACGTTCCGCCCGTTCTGCGAGGCAACGCACACCATCCTCGTCGGCACGAAGGCGGGCGAGGCAGAGGGCTGGCTGCCGAGCGAGGCCGACGCGGTAGTGCAGGACGTGAACCGGGTGATGTCGGAGTACACGATCGACAAGGCGCGCGTCGTCGCCCACGGGCTCGGCCGTGGCGGGCAGATGGCGTACTACCTCGGGTTCCAAGCGCGGGACGTGTTCCGCGGCGTCGCCGCCGTCGGCGCCCCGCTCGGGAGCCCGCCGCGCGACAACGTGGCGACGCAGCCGCTCCAGTTCTTCGTCGCCGCCGGCGGCCGCGACCCGGAGTTGAAGGACATCGAGGCTGGTAAGGCGCTGCTCGACGCCCAGCGGTTCCCGGTGAGCTACCGGCTGATGAAGGACGCCGGCCGCGAGTACCTCGACGGGCCGACGTTCGCCGAGTTCCAGACCTGGCTCGACGCGCTCGACCGGCTGTAATTCGGGGACTGCGCCGCACGCGGTAGTGCGTCGTTGTGGGCGGCGGCGGACCGGCGTGTGAAGAGCCGAAGAAGACGCCCCCACCGACCCACCTCCGTGGTTCTCCCGACCTCCGGTTCGTCGTAAAACGAGCGGTATGAGCCCCCCGACCGCGCCCGGCCCGTCGTCCGCGTCCGAAGTCCTCTTCCAGGGACTCACCCGCGCCGCCGGCGTGGGTATCCTGGCGCTCGTCGCTGCGCTCGTTGCCGTCCTCCTTCACGACGCCTGGCCGGTCCTATCGCGGGCCGGCGAGTACCAGTTGTTCACCAGCTCGACCTGGGTGCCGAAGCCGCCCGGCGGCGGGAGCCCGGTGTACGGCGTGCTCGCGTTCGTGTGGGGGACGGTGGTCACGGCGGTGATCGCCATGCTCATCGCCGTCCCGCTCGGGGTGGCGAGCGCCGCGTACATGTCCGAGATCGCCGGTCCGACGGTCAAGAAGGTCGGCGCGTTCCTCATCGAACTGCTCGCCGCCATCCCGAGCGTCGTCTACGGGTTCTGGGGGCTGTTCTTCCTCGCCCCAGTCATTCAGACCGTGTTCAACGCGGTCGGCGGGCCGAACACCGGCGGGAACGGCGTCGTCGCCGCCGGGGTGATCCTGGCGATCATGGTCCTGCCGTACATCACCGCGATCGGGTACGACGTGTGCCAGGCGGTGCCGCGCAGCCAGCGCGAGGGGAGTCTGGCGCTCGGCGCGACGCGGTGGCAGACGATCTGGCGGGTGGTGCTCCCGTTCGCCCGCCCGGGCATCATCGCGGCGTCGTTCCTGGCGCTCGGCCGGGCTCTCGGCGAGACGATGGCGGTGACGATGCTGATCGGCAACCAGGCGGTGATCGACCCGTCGCCGTTCGCGCTCGGCGACTCGATCGCCAGCCGGATCGCCAACCAGCTGAACGAGGCCGACACCCCCGACTTCCGCGCGGCGCTCGTGGCGCTGGCGATGGTGCTGTTCGCCGTCACCGCCGTGTTCAACATCGGCGCCCGGCTGCTGCTGCGGCGGCTGGCTGGCGGCCCGCGGCCGGGCGGCAAGGGGCGAGTGGTGAGGGGCGCTGGTGCGGACGCCGGGCCGAAGCCCGAGGACAAGCCGCAGGAGCCGTACGGTGCCGGCCCGCCATCCGATCCTCCCTCTCTGCCCGCTCGATCCCGAGCGGGCCTCTGGGACAAGGTGATGACCGGCGTCCTCGCCGCCGGGCTGGTGACGACGGTGGTGCCGCTGTTCCTGATCCTCGGGTACATCACGGTGCGCGGGGCGACGGCGGTGGAGGGGTCGCTGTTCACCGAGCGGACGCGGGCCCCGCTCACCGGCGCCCAGTTCGAGCAGTACCGGGCGTGGCAGAACGACCAGGCGGACTACCCGAAGAACGAGCTCGGCCGCCCGGTCCGCCGCGGCGGGCTCGGCAACGCCATGATCGGCAGCCTGATGATCGTGACCGTGGCGACGCTGCTCGCCGTGCCGTTCGGGCTGCTCGCGGCCGTGTACCTCGCCGAGGCGCGGCGCAGCCGGGTGGCGAACGCCGTGCGGTTCGTCACCGAACTGCTCGGCGGGGTGCCGTCGATCGTCATCGGCATCTTCGCGTACTCGTGCCTCGTGTACCCGTTCTGGTACCCGGGCAACTTCGGGTTCAACGGCTGGGCCGGGGCGTTCGCGCTGGCCGTGATGATGATCCCGATCATCGTCCGCAGCGCCGAAGAGTCGATGAAGCTGGTGCCGGACACCATCCGCCAGGCGAGCTACGCGCTGGGCGCGACGCGGATGCAGACGACACTGCGCGTCATCCTGCCGGCGTCGCTGCCGGCGATCGTGACCGGCATCTTCCTCGCCGTCGGCCGCATCGCCGGCGAGACGGCGCCGCTGCTGCTCACCGCCGGGCAGAACGACTTCTGGCCGGTGACGCTCGACGGCACGTTCCCGTTCGTCCACCCGCGGCCGGCGGCGCAAACGCCGTTCCTGCCGGGGTACATCTACAACTACTCGCGCAGCCCCTACGCCGACTGGCGTGACCAGGCGTGGGGCGGGGCGGTAGTGTTGCTCACCGTGGTGATGCTGCTGAACGTCGGCATCCGGCTGGTGGCCGGGAAGCGCGTCGTCGCTGCCGCCCGCGCCGACTGACCCCGACACCCGGTACACACAGCGGCCGGCTCGCCGGCCGCTGTGTATTCTGCCCTCCGTCCCTTTCCCACGGAGTCGAAGCATGTCCCGGAAGTCCGCGGCCCTCGCCGCCGCCGTCCTCCTCCTCGCGTCTGCGGTCGGGCTCGGTGTCCAGCAGGGGTGGGAGAGCGGCATCGTGTGGCCCGAACCAAAGGTGGTCGCGCCCGGCGACGCCCCCGGTGCCCCGCCAGCCGACGCGGTCGTGCTGTTCGACGGCAAGGATCTGTCGAAGTGGAAGAACGGCGACAAGTGGGAGATCAAGGACGGCTACGCGGTGGTGCGGAACACCGACATCACCACGAAGGACTCGTTCGGCGACTACCAGCTCCACCTCGAGTTCGCCACGCCGGAGGTGGTGAAGGGGAGCGGGCAGGGGCGCGGCAACAGCGGGGTGTTCCTGTCGAACCGGTACGAGGTGCAGGTACTCGACTCGTTCGGGAACAAGACGTACTTCGACGGGACGTGCGCGGCGCTGTACAAGCAGCAGCCGCCGATGGTGAACGCCAGCCGCGGCCCGGGCCAGTGGCAGACCTACGACATCGTGTACGAGGCGCCGCGGTTCGGCGACGACAAGAAGCTGGTGAAGCCGGGATACGTGACGGTCGTCCACAACGGCGTGGTCGTCCACAACCACTACGAGTTGCAGGGGAACACCTGGTTCGACAAGGCGCCGGCCTACGAGCCGCACCCGGTCAAGCAGCCGATCCGCCTCCAGAACCACGGCGACCCGGTGAAGTACCGCAACATCTGGCTGCGCGAGATCGCCCCTGTCGTGGGGAAGAAGCCGGCCCCGAGGTCGTAGCCCCGATCCGCCCGCCCAGGCTACCCCGTACGCAGTGTTGCGGTCAGCCTCACTGCTTCACCACCGCCTCGCCCGGAGGCACCCCGCGGTGGGGGTCTTCCGGGTGGCCGGCGTTCTCGCCGGTGATGAGGCGGGCGGCGCGGTTCCCCGTCACGTAGTTGAAGAACCACTGCCACAGCACCAGCACCCGGTTCTCGAACCGGGCCAGGTAGAGGATGTGGATGAACAGCCACGCCAGCCACGCGAGATAGCCGGTCAGCCGAAGCCCGCTCGTCTCGGCCACCGCCTTCGCGCTGCCGATCGTCGCCATGCTCCCCTTGTCCCAGTACTTGAACGGCCGCGCCGGCGACGTGTCGCCCTTCAGCCGCGCGGCGATCACCCCGGCCACGTACTCGCCCTGCTGCATGGCCACCGGCGCCACCCCCGGCAGCGGCTTGCCGTCGGCGCCCTTGAGCGAGGCCAGGTCGCCGATGACGAACACGTCCGACCGGTTACCGACGGTGCAATCCGGATTCACCGCCACCCGTCCGGGGCGGTCGGTCGTCACGCCGCCGATCGCGTCGGCGAGGAGCCTGCCAAGCCCGCTCGCCTTCACCCCCGCCGCCCAGATCACCGTGTCGGTCGGGATCGCGGTGGGTTCCGCCCCGGGGCGGTCGGCTTTCACCTCGACCCGGTCCTCGCGGATGCCGACGACGTGGCAGTCGAGCCGGCACTCGACGCCGAGCTTGTGGAGGGCGTTGATCGCGTAGGCCGACAGCTTCTCGTGGAACGCCCCCAGCACCCGCGGCTGCCCCTCGACGAGGATGATGCGGGTGTCGCGCGGGTTGAACGCCCGGAAGTCGTTCCGCATCGTCAGGCGGCCGAGCTCGCTGATGGCCCCGGCCATCTCGACCCCGGTCGGCCCGCCGCCGACGACGACGAACGTGAGGAGCCGTTCGCGCACCTTGGGGTCGGTCTCGCGCTCGGCCCGCTCGAACGCCGACAGGATCCGCCGGCGGATCTCGGTCGCGTCCTCGATCGTCTTCAGACCCGGCGCCAGGTCGGCCCAGTCGTCGTGCCCGAAGTAGGTGTGCGTGGCCCCGGTAGCGACGACGAGCGTGTCGAACGGCACCGCCGCGCCGTCACGCAGCTTCACCGTCTTCGCCGCCAGGTCGAACCCGTCCACCTCGCCGAGAACGACGTGCGTATTCTTGCCCCGCCTGAGGATAGACCGGAGCGGGGAAGCGATGTTGGCGGGCGACAACGCGCCGGTCGCCACCTGGTAGAGGAGCGGCTGGAAGAGGTGGAAGTTTCGCCGGTCGATGAGCGTGACCTTGCACGGCGCCTTCGCCAGTCCGCGGGCGGCGAGCATCCCGCCGAACCCGCCGCCGACGATCACCACCCGGTGTTCCCCGCCGCCCGCCATGATCGTCGCCCTCGGTGGTTCTCCGCCCCGGTATGCTACGAACCGCGGGCCGCCGGGCGGGACAACCTGCCCCCCAAACACAGCGCCAGCACCGCCGGCGCGACCCAGAAGAACCCCGGCAGCGACCCCGCCCACGTCAGTGACGCTGCGGTGACACCGACAAACCCGGCGGTGAGCGCGGCGAGTGGCACGCGCCGCCCGTCCGCCGCGAGCCGGGCCGCGACCGCGACCACCGGCACGAGCAGGACCGTCAGGTCGAACACCCACCCGCCGTAGGGCGTGGTGAGCACCGACGCCCACACCACGGCCGGCAGCGCCGCCGGCCAGTCCCACTGCTTGCCGCGCCACAACCGCCACGCAGCGAGGCCGGCGCACGCCACCGCGCACGGCACGAACTGCACCCAGAACAGGTCCGGCGCGACGAAGTATCGCAGCCAGTACGCCGCGACCGGCAGCACCCACTCGGACAGCGGCACCGCCCCGTCCGCCGGGTGTCGCACGGCGGCGACGAACTGCGCCATCACGTCCGGATTCAGCGCGAGCACCAGTCCCAGCGCGGCAAGCAGCGTCGCGCCGCCGGCGGCGAGCGCGACCGCGCCGCGGCGGGTGATCGCGTCGAGGACGAGGAGCACGCCGAACGCCGCGAGGAGGTGCGGCTTCAGCGCCGTGAGCGCAGCGCACACTCCGGCCGGGACAGGTCTGCCAGTGGCGCGGAAGTGGACGAACCCGGCCAGCCCGAGAAGCAGCAGCCCGGTATTCTGGCCGTACAGGACCGCCCACACGACCGGCGCGAACGTCAGTCCGAGGAGTTGCGGCACCCAGCGGAGCCGCACCGGGCCGCGGTACACGCCCCACAGCAGGTCGCACGCGATCATCACTGCCGCGAGCTGGAGGCCGACCCAGATGAGCGTCGCCCAGCGGACCGGCAACAGCCCGACGGGAGCGTACACCGCCAGCGACCACGGCGGGTTCCACATCATCACCGCGGCGTCGCGGTCGGGGTCGGCGCGGCGCTGCTCGGCGAGGAGTTCGGCCGGGTCGTAGGGGTTCCCGCCGCGGGCGACGACGGCGCCAGCGGCCCAGTATTCGAGGAAGTCGCGCGGGTTGAGGAACGCCGGGCTGTTCACCACCCGGTCGGCCGCGACCGCGACGGCGAGCAGCCCGACGACCACGACTAGCGCCGAGCGGAGGCGGGTGGGCATCACACCACCGGGGGCTTACCGAGGCTCCGCCGGATCAACGACAACTGTCCGCTGTGCATGGAGACGTGCAGTGCCCCGAACAACACGCCCTCGCCGAACGTCGTGGCGACCCCGGGGCGGGCCGGCGGCTCAGTCAACTTCGCTGCGGGGATGGTGGGCACCACCTCGATCACCTTCGCCAGGTTCGCGTCGAACAGCTTCAGTAACTCGGTCGGGTCGCCGAGTGCGGACTGGTCGCCGGCCGGCTTGCCGGTCTGCGTGAACGCGTCGAGTAGCCCGGGCGGCAGCGGCGCGAGGTCGGGCGCGCCGAGCCGGTCGGCGGTGCGCCACAGTGTCACTGCGAGGTGGCCGATCACCCACGCCGCCGTGTTCGCCCCCGGGCTCGGCTGGTGGCGGAAGTCGGCGGGCGAAAGGTCGGTGGTCATCCGGTGGACGAGCTGCCCGCCCATCCGGTACGCGGCGGCGAGCGCGTCGTGCGTGGTCATCGCGGTGTCACTCCGGCACGAGATCCGCACGCCCACCCGGTGTCCGATCGGCGTGCGGGTCTGTTCTACGACGCCGCGGGCGGTCGTATAACGGGAGCGGGGGTGGGCGATGAGTGACGCCGCGGTGACGCCGGTGAACGACCTGCCGCGGCTGCCGCGGCGCGCCGCCGACGGGCACAAGGGCACCTACGGCAAGGTGCTCGTCGTCGCCGGCAGCCGCGGGATGGCGGGGGCGGCGGTCCTCGCCGGGCGCGGGGCGCTACGCGGCGGGGCGGGGCTCGTTCAGATCGCGTGCCCGGCGTGCGCGCAGCCGGTCGTCGCGGCCGGGCACCCGTGCTACACGACCGTGCCGCTCCGCCAGCACGCTGACGGGTCGTTCGGCGAGGGCGTGAACGAAGAGGTCGTCGAGCTCGGCCGCGCTGCGAACGCCGTCGCGGTCGGGCCGGGGCTCGGGCAGGCGGCGGACGTGGCGGCGCTGGTGCGGGCGGTGGTGCGCGAACTGCCGCGCACGCCGGTCGTGGTCGATGCGGACGGGCTTAACGTCCTCGCCCCGTTCCCCGACGACTTCCGCACCCGGCCGGCGCCGCTCGTCCTCACGCCGCACCCCGGAGAGTTCGCCCGGCTGGCGGGCGTGCCGACGCACGACGTCGTCACCCGCCGCGAAGAGCTCGCCGCCCGCTTCGCCGTCCGCACCGGCGTGGTGCTGCTGCTGAAGGGGGCACAGACGGTCGTGACCGACGGCCGGCGCCTCTACCGCAACAGCACCGGCAACCCCGGGATGGCGACCGGCGGCAGCGGCGATGTACTCACCGGCGTGGTCGCCGCGCTGCTCGCGCAGGGGCTCGCCCCGTTCGGCGCTGCCGTACTCGCCGCCTGGGTCCACGGCCGCGCCGGTGACCTGGCCGCGGCCGCGTTCGGCCAGACGGGGCTGACCGCCGCCGACCTTGCCGACACTCTCCCCGCCGCATTCCGCGAACTGGAAGCTCACTGGTAGTCGACCCCGAGGTGTCCGCCCGTGCCCAAGTTGATCTGCCCGAACTGCGCGAAGTTCGTGACCGTGCCCGACGAGGCCGCCGGCACGACCGTGCCGTGCCCCGAGTGCCACGCGCCGTTCCCCGTGCCGGCGCGATACGACCCGGTCGTCTCGGCCCCCGCGGCACCACCTCCGCCGCCACCGGCCGCGGTGCCGCCGGTCGCGCCACCTCCCGCGCCACCGGGACTGGTGCCGGAAGCGCTGTCGTCGGCACACGCCGCCCCACCGATTGCGGCCGGGTACGCGCACACCGTCGGCCTCTCGCTCAAGCCCTCGCTCGTGGCGTGGGTGCCGGCGGTGGGGCTCACGCTCGTCCTGGTGCTCACCCTGTTCACGTGGGTCGGCTCCTACGTCGGCGGCTCGCCGGTCTATTCCGAGAGTGCGTGGGGTGCTCTTTGGAACACGCCGTACGTGAACCACCGGTTGGAATCGCTGCTCAAGCAACAGACCGGCTGGCCGGCGGACGTGCTGAACAAGGCGACTTCGGACTGGCCGCTGCTGCTGCCATACCTCCTGATGCTGGTCACAGCCGTAGCGCTCGCCTGGACCGAACGGCTGATCGCCAACCCGGACTACACCCGCCTGCCGAAGCGGTTCGGATTCGTAGCCGACGTCTGGCCGTACCGGGTTCCCATCCTGGTTGGTCTGGCCGTCCTCACGACCGCACTCCTGTTCGCCCAGTCGGCCCGCGGGTTCGGGCTGGAGCGGGCGATGCGGCAGGCGGTGGCCGAGCGGTTCGCCGAGGACCGCCGGAAGAATGAAGGAAACCCGGCCGAGCAGGCCGCGATCGACTTCAAGGCGGGCGAGGAGCTGAACCGCTTCAACCTGGAGCGGACGTCGTGGTTCGAGCTGACCGTCGGGCTCCACCTCCTCGTCGTGCTGGCGATGGCCGGCCGGTTCTGGCTCGACCGCCGCGGCACCAAGCCGCACCCGCGCATCGTGTTTCAGTACTGAACTGAGCCCGCTGGCACGCCGCTGACCACCACCGGTCAGCGGCTGCCCACGTTCGCAGCCCCGGAGGCTTGTGTTCCCGGGGTTTTCATGTCGGCACCCGCTTTGCCCGGCTACCATACCCGTGCCCCGTGCCTGCCCCCCGAGGTGACTCCGATGCTGCGCGCTGTTGCGCCCGCTCTCTTCGCCACACTACTGGTTGCCGCCCCTGCCGCCGCGCAGCCGCCCGTCGACGTCGCCGGCATGACGAAGAAGGCCGCGGCGTTCCTCGCCAAGAGCCAGAACGAGGACGGCAGCTGGGGGCCGGCGCCGAACAACCGCGGCGTCACCGGCATCGTCATCACCGGCCTGCTGCGGACCGGCGCGAGCCCGGACGCGGCGCTGGTCGCCAAGGGGCTGACGTTCATCGAGGGTCTGGTGAACGCGAAGGAAGGCCACATCGCCGGGAACGACGTGAAGGCCGGGCTCATCAACTACACGACCAGCATCAACGTGATGGCGCTGAGTGCCGCCGGGCGGGCGGAGAAGTACCGGCCGGTGATCGGCGACGCGGTGAAGTACCTGCGGGTGTACCAGTGGGACGACGCCCGCGGCAAGGACGCGAACACCGACTACTACGGCGGCGCCGGGTACGCCGGCGACAAGTCGCGCCCGGACCTGTCGAACACCGCGTTCTTCCTGGAGGCGCTGAAGGCGGCGGGGGTGGCGAAGGACGACCCGGCGTTCAAGAAGGCCGTGGTGTTCGTGAGCCGCTGCCAGAACCTCAAGAGCGAGTACAACACGGCCGCGTGGGCGGCCAAGAACAACGACGGCAGCTTCATCTACACCGGCGCCAACGGCGGCGAGAACCGGCGTAGCGACGGCGAGGGCACGAAGACCGACATGGGCGGGTACGGGAGCATGACCTACGCCGGGGTGAAGAGCCTGATCTACGCCGGCGTCGGCAAGGACGACCCGCGGCTGAAGGCGGCGCTCGGGTGGATCGCCAAGAACTACACGCTCGACCGCAACCCCGGGATGCCGGAGGCGAACTCGCAGCGCGGCCTCTACTACTACTACCACACCTTCGCCAAGACGATGGACGCCCTCGGGGTCGACGAGTTCACCGACGCCAACGGCGTGAAGCACAACTGGCGCGCCGACCTCGCCGCCGCGCTCGCCGCCCGCCAGCGCCCGGACGGCAGCTGGGTGAACGCCACCGACCGCTGGATGGAGGGCGATCCCAACCTCGTGACCGGCTACGCGCTGATGGCACTGAGCTACTGCCAGAAGAAGTAAGACAGTTTTGACAGGATGAACAGGACCGGACGGGATAAAATCAGACCTCTGATTTTATCCCGTCCGGTCCTGTTCATCCTGTCAAAAAATCGGTTCGTGGCCGGTATCATGTCGGTATGCTGCCGCGACTCCTCCCTGCCGCCGTGCTCCTCACGCTCCTCGCGGCAACTTCCGCCCCCGCCCACCCGCTCCCGAACACGCGCTACGACCGCACCGTCGCTGTCCGCGTCGGGCCGGACGCGGTGCAGGTGAAGTACGCACTCGAGGTGACACAGTTCACGATCTTCCTCGACGGGGCGAAGCTCTTCACGCCGGACGAGATCGCCAAGCTCGACAAGACCGGCCGGGGGTTCGTGCTCGCCTACGCGAAGAAGGTCGCCCCCGAGATCGCCCGCGACCTCCGCGCCACCGCCGACGGCAAGCCGCTCACGTTCGCCGTCGAGAAGGTCGATGTGGAGGCCGGCGAGCACCCGCGGTTCCGGTTCGAGTTCAAGGCGCCGTGGCCGCCCGGCCCGGCGAAGCGGGCGTTCGCGCTCGACGACGACACATTCCCCGACAAGCCCGGCGTGCTGGCGCTGACGCTCGCCGAGAGCGGCCTCGGCAGCGTCACGCTCGACGACCCGATCGAGCCCGACGCGCGGTGGCGCGACCGCCCCGCCATCGACCTGACGCCTGAGCAGGCGGCCCGGCTGCGGAAGGTGTCGGCCGGCGTCATGCTGCCGAAAGAGATCCCCGACCCCGACGCGGTGAAGACACCGCCGCCGACTCCCGCCGTGCCGGAGGTCACCGTCACTGAACCGGCGGAGAAGCCGTCGCTCGCGGCCGACCTGATGGCGCGGGGGCTGCCGGCGCTGTTCGACTCGTCCTACGGGCTCGGCGTACTGCTCCTCGCGGCGCTGCTGTTCGGCGCCGCGCACGCCTTCACCCCCGGCCACGGCAAGACGCTCGTCGCCGCCTACCTCGTCGGCGAGCGGGGCACCGTCGGCCACGCCGTCTTCCTCGCGCTGGTGACCACGGTGGCCCACACCGGCTCGGTCATCGTCGTCGCGGCGGTACTGTGGGGCGTGTACGGGAACGCGGTGCCGGGCGCGACGCAGGGCGTGTTGCAGTTCCTCGGCGGGCTGCTCGTCGCCGCGGTCGGGGCGTGGCTCCTGATGCGCCGGCTGACGGGGAAGGCGGACCACTTCCACCTGTTCAGCGGCCACCATCACCACCACGGCGACGGCCATCACCACCATCACCACGGCGACGGCCACCACCATCACCACCACGGCCCGCCGCCGGAGGGCGCGAAGACGACCTTCGGCTGGGCGCGGCTCCTGCTGATGGGCCTCGGCGGCGGGCTGATCCCGTGCTGGGACGCGGTGCTGCTCCTCCTCGCCGCGACGGCGCTGAACCGCGTGGGCTTCGCGGTGCCGCTGCTGGTGGCGTTCAGCGTCGGGCTCGGGGCGGTGCTGGTGCTGCTCGGCGTCGGCGTGGTGTACGCCCACCGGGCCGGCGCGATGCGCTTCGCCGAGAGCAAATGGTTCCAGGTGCTGCCGATGGTTAGCGCCGCGCTCCTGCTCGGCATCGGCCTCTGGCTCTGCCGCGAGGGGTTGAAGGCTGCCGGAGTGTGACATGCTGCGTCGGCCTTCCGTGACCATAAGTGACCAGATTTCGGCGAACCGCGCCGCCCGCCCCTCCGGAATCCACTCCGACACCGGGCGATCGGCCCGCCCGTAATCCTTTCGTGTCAACGCTTTCGGCAGGCTCGAAGGCCGTAGGCGGTCGGCCGCGTCGCGCGCGAACAGCCGGTTTCCTGTGACCATAAGTGACCAGAGTGGGGCAAACCACACCGGCGGCGCCTCCGGAAGCCACCCCGACACCGCGCGATCGACGGACAGGGAGTCATTTCGAGTCATGGTTTTCGTCGAGTTCGATCCGCGCTTCGCCCGCGGCCGGCTGACGGCCATCCCGCCACACCCGGACCAGCCCGCGTACCGCAGGCTAGCACCGGCGGTTGCCTGCCTGCGGCGGACTCCTCAGCAAGTTGCGGAACTGCCGGTTCGACCAGAACCCCGGACGGGTCTATGTCTCGGGACGTTCGACGCCCGGTGGATGAGACTCAACAAGAACGACGTCGGGCGGCCGGCGTCGAGAAGTGAATGGTAGTGGACGTGGTTCGCGCTCTCGGCTGCGTCGTGTACCCGAAGTGGCAAACGGCCGGTGTGAGCCGACTGGTCGTTGGTACTCGGACCTTCGCGGTCCCCCGATCACGCCACGAGCCGCGACCGAGAAGGAGCGGCCGGCGAACCCGACTTCCTCGCTTGCGGTCCCACAGGTTCGCGGGCCGCCCGCGGGCGTTGGTGACCCCCGTCGGCCCGGCGCGCCCCCGCGACCGG
>VFQN01001708.1_pt1 | contig 35706 bp, 55 predicted proteins | sample 3512371 | NCBI WGS metagenome assembly VFQN01 (sample SAMN10412370, study PRJNA504923) | tailings metagenome | isolation source: Replicate 2 from Balatoc abandoned mine | place: Philippines: Itogon, Benguet | collected 2017-08-28
ATTTTAAAAATATGAGTGACACGCTCCGCGGCCATGTGAACCGCTATGTCATCCCTCTGGGCCACTCCCCTGGCCACGCTGGCAGGCTGAAGCCTTCACTGAAGGGGCGACCCTCCCCTTCACCTCCACTCCTTAGAACCAAGCGCGTACTAGGAGATATCCAGCGTCCACGTGGGGATTGGCCCCCCCCAACATCGGCAGCTATTGGCTGTAGCAGCGACAGCTCGCTGCACAGGAGGGACGAGGGAGACTCCGCAGCGCGCATTGAGCATGCTGCAGCAAGGGCTGGGCCCCTGCAATGCCCACCTCTTTCAAGCAACAAATTTCCGCAATGGCAAACCAACCAGCGTTGAGCAGCGGTTGACGTTTGCGCGCCATCATGGCTCTCGTCTCGGCCCGAGTCAGACTCCCTAAGTACAAAGCCTCCTGCATAGGACGCTTACAGAGTGCAAGGTGCCTTGGTGAATAGGTAGAGGCGCGTGCCAGTGCGAGGAGTCTTTTGTCGCGACGTCTGAGTCGTCTGTACTTGCCACGTTGCAACCACGTGACGAAAGTCCCCTCTCAAGTGAATTAAAAATCAGATCTTATAAATTCAGGCAAAAGTTAGGGACAAGCGAATGTGTCTGCGAGTATGTATTACTGAGAGGGTGCAACGCCCATCCTGGTCACGAGACCGACCTGGCGTACAATTTAAAGATAACAGGTTCCTGCTTCCTGCTGCAAGTGGCACACTGCGTATTGGCGCGACGCTCTGCTGAATACTCTTTGTTCCTGTCGCACACCAACGTAGTGTGCAGACTCTTGCCACACAGTGACCAGGCGCCGAGCGCACAAGTAGACATGACAGAGGCTGAGTTGAACAGGGCCAGAGCAAGCATACAACGGCACTTGTCTCGGCGGTCAAGTGGTGGTGGAGCAAGACCGGCAAAGCGGCTAGTCCTCGGCGGTCTTGGGATTGCTTTCGTGTTCACGGCATGTCTTGTGCTATGGCGGATGGACTCTCCAGCGAGTGGTGTCCACAGCAGCAGTGCAGCAGCAAAATGGGGACATCGTCGCAGTCTGCAAGCTGGGGCGCTGCACACGCTCGGCCTGACGCACCGAGTGTCGCCAACACTTCGGCGTTCAGAGGCCGAGAAGTTTGCCACCCTCTGGCACAGCGAACTTGCCGACCACTACAAAATGACTGAGGGGCAAGCTAGCGCCGATGTGGACGAGCTGGTGAAGACATTGCGCACAATGGAGGAGGCCCAGGTCACAACGGTTCAGTTCTCAATGCCGTGGGACTGGCTCCAACAGGTACAAAGAATCAGTAGTTCACAAATGGGGTGCTACACCCACCTTGCAGCGAGAGTGGCAGCAGCGCAACCGAATTTCCCTTTTCCTCTCCTTTCTTGCAGGAGGAGCAGCGGATACGCTACGACTACGTTTCATGGGTAAGATACTGTTATTTCGAAACTTCTTATCAGTCGGGAACACGGTCTACTTGGGTCGCTCAGCGAACCGTGCCGCGTGGCGGGTTCAGGTTATCCCTCCGCGCCCCTCACCGACCTACCCGGCCCTCCCCGCAGGTCGTTGAGAGCGCTTGCGAAAACACAAGCTTAAAGGTGAGCACGTCACGCACGCATCGACCTACAACATTCGTGGGGTGTAGTAGTACAGGACAAAGGCGCCCGGCTTATGTTCCTGAAGACGATACCAGCTGTCCTCCCCGCTGTTCCTCGCAACGTCGCACAGGTTGCGCTGGTCTTGGATCTGGCGAGGGCCCCGCGTTGGCTGTTTGCCAAGTATCCGGACGCCCGCAGTCAGGACTCCCATGGCCGCAGCTACGAGCTCCTCTCGTGGTCCCACGAGGTAGCAAACAAAGCGGCGCTGGGGTTCCTTGGGGACATCGCGGGGCACCTGGCGCAGACCCACAGCGGCTGCGTCACCGCCATGCAGCCTGTGTACAACAACGAGTACCAGGTAGGCACGGCACGTGTCAACCGCATCGTTAAGTGGACCCGCGGCAAGTGCATGCTGCACGCATGTGCCCAGCTGCCATGCCGAAAGACGGCAGTCCGGCTGCGATCCTGTGGGCACTTGACGGCACCGCGTGGGTCACTGGCAGCAAGCTATTTTTTGTGTCTCACAGGTATGATTGATAAGACGTGTTCAGCGACATGTTGCCTGTCGCATGCATGCTCCATTTTTTTGCTACTGATGCAGACCTCTCCTCAGTGCTCCCGTAAACAGCCTTTTTGACAACCTAAATGCTCCTGTTGCCTGCAACGCCCACCTCCTCTCGTCGCCGCTGCTACCCGGCGTCCCGAAAGGCCAAGTACACGCAGGTGGGCACTAGTGGTACACGCCTGATCCTCTGAATCTGTGTGCGCCACGCTGCTTCTGCCAGGCTTTGCTGACGCTGCCACTGTGACACGTGGTCTAAGTTGCACCGAAGCACACTGCACGCACGTACTGCGTTCATAGCTACCACCAGAGCCTTCGCTCGTATCCCCTTTACCACGTCGCACAGTACACTTACTATTCCCCTCTGCTCTTTGCTGCATCGCCCCTGCCCCCGACCCACAACAGGAGTTTGACGCGTACCAGGTGAGGAACCCGTCGAATGTCGTCGAGTTGTGGCTCCCTCCCGCATGCTGGCCGTGTGTCGGAGGCTAGGGTTGCACAAGGGTCCCTAGCTCCCTACGGAATTTGATGTGCTTGTACAAGGGTCCCGGGCGCACGTGCGGCCATGCTGCCCCATGTACTGCACGGCGCTGCCCTCTGTCGTGCTGACTGTGTGTTAACAGGTTAGAGGCGCCCTAATGTAGTTGGGCATGTTGATGGCCCGGGCACGCAACGTACCAGTCTGGGCAGGTGCGAGCATCGCAGCGCCCGGCGGCGCCTTTATGGACCCGCACATCTCTGCAACGCTCCACGGAGCGTGCGCGTACCCACGGCCTTTGTCCCATCAGCGCCCGTCCCTAAGGCAGCAGCAGGCAGCACTATCACTCGCCCACCCGGGGCGCACGGCGTTGCCGCCTAACCCACAACCCAACCCACCGCCAGTCTCGCCACCAACCACCCTGACGTGCATTGCTTGACCTCCAACCCACATCTTCTACCCCCGGCCCTCCCCTCCCCCCCAGGACTACGCCCCCGCGGCGCTGTCCGCGTACCGGCAGTGGCTGCAGGCGCGCGGCAGCAAGCCCCGGCTGGAGGACGTGAACGCGCGGTGGGGCACGGAGTTCAGGGCGTGGGAGGAGGTGGTGCCGCCCGCGCTGGAGGCGGGCAGCAGGATGGGCATCGACCTGTCGCCCAGGTGCGGGGAGAGGCTGGTGGTCGCAGAGGGGTAGAGCACCTGAAACTGAAACAGGAACCAGTGTGAGGAGAGGGGGGGGCTCGAGTGGGTGGGCTGGCAGTGTGCGCGGATGTGATTGAAAGGATGCCGAGGGAATGGCAGGGGCTGGTGGGGCCTGCGCGCACTGCGACGTGGTTGGGCGTGTCGGGGCCTGCCGAACTTTCCTCTTCCCCAGTCGGCTCATGCCGCTTGGCCCAACTTTCCTTGCGTGCAGGTTCTGGGACTGGATCCACTTCCGTGAGGCCCACGGCGCCAGGGTGCTCAACCGCGCGTGCGCAGCCGTGCAGGTAAGGAGAGAAGCTTGACCGCTTCTGGGACCCAGCACAGCCCTTGCTGCCAGGGGAGCCCTGCTTGCTGCATTGCTGAGCACTCTCTCCGGCCACGCATCCCACCGCTATACAATGCCACCACATCCTCACGGTGCCGGCATGCACGGCCGCGCAAGGACCAGCGTCAGCACTGATACCGCCAAACGGGGAGCCTTGCCCTCCTCCCCAACCCCCAAGCCTCTCACCCTTACTCGCATGGCTTGTCGTACACCTGCCGTACGCCCCCAGGCTGCCGGCCTGCGCTGCTTCCACCAGCTTCCCGACGCCTTCACGGTGCTCAACGCTGTGTACGGCGCCACCATGCTGCAGCAGCTGGCGGCCAGCCCCCACACCGACTTCCTGGTGCTGGGCACAAACTTCCGCACGCCCTTCGGCACGGGCGTCAACCCCGCCAAGATCCGGTTGGCGGTTGCGGCGGCGCAGTCGTACGGCAAGCCGGTGCACTTCATGGCGTCAGTGAACCAGGTGGGGCGGGGAAGGGCGCGTGTTTGGGGTAAGGGGCCATACACAAAGACCTGTTGCACCACCCTTTACCCTTCCCCTGCCCTCCGCTCGCGTTTCTTTACGTGCACTGCTTGCTGTGCCTTTCGCGTCACTACTATTTTGGTAACCCGCCCCAGGTGCGGGACCTGGAGCTGTTGGCGGAGGCGTACCGCCAGGCCCTGCTGGCGGGCGCCGAGGGCCTGGGCCTCAGCAACTGGGCGGGGCGGCTGCAGTGGGACGAGGCGCTGGCGGCAGCCATGCGGCCCGGGCTGGAGCGCGCTGGGGCTGGAGCGGGCGCTGGCGCGGGCGGCTGCCGGGTCCGGGGCAAGGGCCAGGAGCTGGTGGGAGTGTTCATCGACCTGGAGTCGTGCTCGGCGTGGCACGGGCTGCAGGTGGGTTACCGATTCGGGTTTGGGGCCTGCGGGGGTGTGCGGGAATAATGTTGTGGGAGCATTGTCGTCGCTACAAGGACGGGTTGACGGTACTGGTGTGTGAGTGGGGAGGTTTACGGGGAGCATGAGGGCTGCGTGGCGTGTGGCGGTCACCCGCCTCCCGCGCAGTACAGCACGGCAGCGAGCTGGAAAGGGGGCGGTACCTGGGGTGGGGTGGGGGTGGGGGGGGGGGGGGGCTGGGGGTGCGGTCGACAGGTGGCTGATACGGGTGGACCCGGATGGCAGCCGGGACGGGAGCTTTACCTCAAGGAACGAGCGCCAGGCGGCGCAGTCAGGAGGGAATGACCACCAACACCGCAGACGCAGGAGCACCTCGAGCCATGGACATCACAAGAGCAACTTCTGCCCCATCTTTCCCTTGCGGCTTGCCCTCCTCCCCTTCACCCTGACGTCGTCACCCCGACCTCCTCCTCTCCCCCTGCAGTGGCAGTGGTCCCGCAAGGACCCGCTGCACGACTTCGTGCAGGACCTAGCCGACACGCTGGGCGCCACGTGCGAGGCAGACGTGTCGGTCTACCTGGCGCTGGACAGGTGCGTTCTGCTCGCTATCATTCATGCTGGCAACTACTGCTCAGCTTTCACTCCCACGGCATTGCTTCTGTTCTCTCGTTGGTGTTGTGGGGACAACAAGAGGGATGGGGCTGGTTGGTGCCGCTCACCAGGGCGTTCCGTTGACCCTTTGGCACGCAGGTTTGTGGAGGCGGCGCCGCTGTTCGATCGCATCGTGTTTGTGGAGCCGCTGGTGCTGCACGGCCCGGCACAGGTGGGGCCGGTGGGGGGTCTCATGTGGGCTATCGGACGGACAGCAGCAGCTTGCCGGGTGTGGTGTCGTACGGCAGGCCACATCGTAGTGCTGCACGGGCGCGTACGGATGGGGCCTTGGCGGCTCCGGATGTGCTAGTCCATAACCATCACAGCCGGCCACTAGCTAGCTTACCGGCGCTTCGCTCAACGTGCATGCAGCGCCACAAGGTCGTTCTTGTGACACCGCTGTTGCTGCGCGGGTCAGGAATCCCGTTCAACTTGTACCGTACATGAATGCGGGTGTCAACTGTCACGCCTTGACCTCCTGCTCCCACGCACTGCACCTCCGCTTCCACGGGCTGCTGGCCTGCAAGCACTAACTAGCTCAGATTCCATTACATACCTCACAAACACAAAACACGAGTCTGCGTACCGTATAACAATGCAATGCGCTGTCGACGCACCGTGCGCACTGCGCAGGTGAACCTGTACGCACTGGCCAAGGCCGCCACGCTGTCAAAGCGGCACGAGGTGATGCAGCTGCCGGCCAACCAGACCAACGGCGTGCTCATGGGCGTGCTGCAGCAGCTGTGAGCAGCAGCAGCTACAGCGGCCCCAGACCTTAACACACACTCTCTCGACGCACGGGGTGCACATGGGCGTGCTGCAGCAGCTGTGAGCAGCAGCAGCTGCAGCAGCAAGGCTCCCATACATGCAGAAGCTGTGAATAGCGTGAGCAGCAGCGCCCCCACACCTTAATACACATTCTCCCGGTGTATGGGGGTCGCTGCAGCACCCACGAGGCCGCTGCGTGCATCAACACACAGAAGCTTGCTGGAGTTTGCAGGAGCTGTGAGGTTCACATGAGCACAGGAGTACCGTGGTTGCGCATGAGAGGTTCACATGAGCACAGGAGTACCGTGGTTGTACACGTAAGCTGCATACGTGGGACGCGCGTACCAATGGGGGTGAAGGAAGCGGTGTGAGGGTTGCGCCATTGCAACCTCACGCCCGTAGCAGCTCCGTACACGTGGCGCATGAGGGGGCGTGCAGGGGCTATGAGGAGCAAGCCCATGGGCTTCTCGTTGTTGGGGATATGAGCAGGGCGGTTGGGTGGCGGAGGGGGTAGGGCGTGAGACTATAGGCTTGGCAGGTGCTCAAAGGATGGGAGTGTGGCTAGAGTTAGGTATAGCGAGCAGGAGGTTTGCAAGTTCCTGTGAGGTGTGTTGGATTGGCTGGTGGTGGTTGGGAGTGCGGCAGCGGCCCAAAGCTGTTGGGAGAAGCCACGGTACTGTGTGTAAGCGACGGCTCTTGTAGAATGGTCCGCATCGAGGCAGCACCGCAGTCGTGCATAGAGGGGGCATGTGCTCTGCACGAGATATACTTGTTTTTCCTTTCAGACGCAAGGCGATAGGCGTGTATCATGCGGCATGTGTAGCAGGTAGAACGCCAAGGTGGTACGCGGTGAGGGCAAGCTTGTTGCCTACTGCACCTTGAAGGTCAGCCTAATGAGAGGTGATCCGGTTCGCGTACCGTATGAAGCGCGGACCTATGGATGCACATGGCATCTGTCGCTCAAACGTGTTGTGGAGCAGTTCGGTGGTGCGACAGCTCAGGTGGTGCACGGGCTGTCGGACCCAAGTGGTGAGTCTCATTCTTCCAGCACTGATGCTGCCACAATAAGCAAGGCTTCCTAAGCAGACCGACACATTGACTACATTGACTTGCACTAGCAAGGGCGTGATTCGAAAGCCCGCGATTAGGCTCCTGTTGACCCGAAGATCATGGCACGGTTGGTTGTGTGTTGCGTGCCTTGGCGCGCTAGACTGGTGTTGTGCATGTGATTGATCTAGGTTTCTGGCCGAGGCCGGCCGCTCGGTACGCCTGGGCCGTGTGCCTCTGCTGTGCACCACCCGGGGGGGTGCAAGTGCACGTACCACGGTGGTCAAACCAGGTCAAAACGGCGAGTCAGTATTCATTGCGAGTCTGCTGGTATGGTTAGCTGTGTGCCACGGTGGGCGCGGGGGCGGCCGTGGGAACGCCCTGATCGTGGGTCGTCGTGGAAAGTAGACCAGGCTGCCGTTCGTGTGCCACCACTTCGTACCGTGTCGTGATACTGTGCGCCTAACAGGGTACATACGGCTGTTGGTGGTGTGCTACAATAATAAGCAGCAGTGCTCGGTAGGGAGTGTAAACCTGGCAGAAATTGCTGACCTGGGGTTACCTAGGGTGTGTTGAGCACAGCTCTCCGCAGCCGCAGCAGTCAGGAGAGTCATTGGGTCTTAGTAGCGGCCTTACAACGATGCAACACAGGTCAATTGCAAAGCCACGCAGATGCAGTGCGGCACCGGTGCCCCTGAAGTACGGCGTTGGGCGCACGCGCATACCGGCTACCGAATTCCCGGAGACTGTGGCACATGGGGAGTGCTTTGGACTACTGCCATGGGTTCAACACCACCAGGGATATTGCAAGTGGTTCCAATCAGGCATGCGCTAGCGGCAAACACGTACCCACCACCACCACATCAAACACGCTACATGTGCATGGCGCCAATGTGGACCTCTACACACGACCCAACACAGCATGCTGGAGCATGCGCCGCCAGATGGGCATGCGCAGAGGCGGTGGGCTCGAGCGCCTTAGGCGCTGCCGTGCTACAATGCCTCGTACTATTCCTTTGCAACCTCCGCGCCTCTTCAGCTGACACGACATACTTCATCGATGTACCCCATGGCTATTTCTCCGTTCGAATTCTCCATCAGCCGCACCGCACGGCACCTCCCAGCCACACCCAGCCCGTGTCCTGCTGGGGCAACAACGGTACTTGCTTGCCACACGACACCCCCTTGAATACAACGCACGCGAAGAGTGAAGCCAGTAACGTCCTAACAATGCGAGCCTTTTGCCAACGCACCAGTACCACTTACATAACCTGACGCCCAACCGACCCACCATAACCTAGCCCACAGGACGACACACCTGCACACCACACAGGCACACGCGACCAACATTACGCGGGACCCACCTAGACCGGCATCCAGCCTGGGGGTGGCCATGGCAGGGCAGGACAAGGAACCCTCGCAACCCGCGCGCGATGGCTCTTGATCCGCCCGCTACCCCACAACCACCCGTCCGCCGAAGCCTGAACTAAAGACACAACAAGACACACAGTGCCATATGTACCGCAGCCATACATGCCGGGAGGCGACCATTGCACATCCGTCCTCAGCAGCAGTCAGTCCGTCCGCAACACAAAGCCTGTCGCCCGTAAACCACAACCCGCAACACAACCCACATGAAAGTCGAGAGGCCGCCTGCAGACAAAGCCGTCAGCCCTTGTTCCCGATCGCCGTCAAGACGCTTGCTGCAACGGCGCTGCGTTGCAGTAGCAGGCAGGGGAGGTCTCCCCTGTATCCGGGCAACACACGATATGGGCCCAGGCAAACAACAACACGATATGCATCCGACGCCCCAAACGTACCCCCACCTACCATCCAACCCGCCGCCGTTACTATGCCAGCGTCCTGCTTCCCCCCCTGTCATGGTCCTTTGTTCCATCCCATCCAGCCACGCTTAATCACCCTCCATCCTCCTTTTCCCCGCCCGCCACGTCCTCCGCATTATTACCACAAAACGCCCCGCCCGCTTCGCAGCTGGCCAACCTGTGCACCCCCACAGCCTACACCCTGCCCCACACGCCCTGCTCAGGCCCGCCTTCCGAGCCCTTCCGCCAAACAGCACGGCACCGTCGCTATGCGTCCCGGACCGACGCCCCGGATGTCGAGACCGTTGCGCCATGCCAAGGCACCATGAGCCCTACACTGCGCCTATCCTCCCGCCCTGTCTGTACCCCCCGATGGGTGGCCCAGGCCGACCCCCACCAAGCCCCCCATAGCCTGGCCTAACAACCCACGCGGGGGCTGCCCCTCCCAACAGCCTGCCCCCATAAGGCCCCCTGCTGCTCCTCAGGCTGATCAGGCTGTAATCAGGCTGTGCACGGCCGCCTCGGCCCGGGGCCCAGGCTAACCCGCACTTCCATAGTCCCACAGTCTTCCGACTTCTCGCCCGCCCGAAGCTCCTTTATGTGCATCCGCGCGCACAGGCCGAGGCCTGAATGCCCACCCAAGCGCCACCTCCCTCTCGCCATGCCGATACAGCAGCAGGTATCGATATAAACCCCCTCACCACCTCACTGCCCCAGGCTGGCCCGGGTGTCCCCCAAATGCTCCGCAAGGAGCGCTTTACCAGCATCCTTGCAGCTTGCCATGCCGATACGGCGACCCGTCGCCGCCTCACAGCTCCCAGGCTGGCCCGGTTGCCGCCTCAGACGCTACCTCCCACTCGCCATGCCGGGAAGGTACCGGCAGCACCCCTCACTGCTTCACAGCCCCAGGCTGGCGCGTATGCCCCCCAGCTTGGCCATGATGTCGTCGAAGGAGGGCCGCTGGTTGGGGTCGGTGCGGGTGCAGCTGCGGGGGGCGAACGGGGGTGAGGACCGGTAAGGCGACAGGACAGCGGAGGCAGATCACGAGTTGCACGGGATCTACCCGGACCCAGGCCATTCCCGGACGCGGCGGAGGGCATGCATGACATGCATACCGGATTCGGGTGGCCGTCTATATGCCCATTGCAGCCCGGTAATGCCCATAACTCCCTCTTTTAAGCCCCAGCACTGCGCGCGGATGAACGGTTAATGCTCCCCTGGAGCCTGCGCCTTCCCCCCATTATCCTCACCTGCTGGACAGGTCTGCGATGGCCGGCGGCGTGCCCGGCGGGAACAGCAGCTGCACGTTCTTCATGCCCACGTTGTAGATGATCTGCCCGTGGTTCATGCCCGCCCACGGCCGCAGCCCAGTGTACATCTGCCACAGCAGCACGCCGAACGCAAACACGTCCGTGGCCTGCGGGAGGGCGGGGGGTGTCAGGATCCATCATTGGGTTCGTGCGTCAGCAGTAGAAAGTAAGATATGGGGGCGTAGGGTATGGGAGCATGTGGTTCAGGCGCCAGCTGGAGTGGAAGCACACCCTGCCGGTGTTCAACACGGCAAATGAACGGCCTAGGCAGACGAATTAGCCATGAGCCGCCCAGGTATCAACGGACCAAGCCACATAACCCTCGCACGCCTGCGCACCTTGCTGATGATGCCGGAGATGAGGCACTCGGGGGGCATGTGGCTGATCTGCGAGGGAAAAGAGGCAATGGGCATTTTGGGGCAAGGTTAGCGCACGCTAGCACACAAACCGTTCGAGCATTTTCGCTGCGGACCGCAGGGCATCGGGGGCAGCTGCAGCTGCAGCTGCAGCCAGCCAGAGCCCCCGCCCCGCTCCATAACCGCGCCGTAGGTGAACGCCTGAATCGTGGGCCCAGCGTGCCTAGCGTGCGGCTGAGCCTCAAGTCCACACCCCACGCTGCTAACCCACACCCACACCCATACCGCCCTGCCCCTCCATGCGCCCCTCACCGTGCCGTACGTCCGCGTCTTGATCTTTGACCGCAGGTCCAGCGTGCGGCTGAGCCCGAAGTCCGCCACCTTGGCCACGAAGTTGCGGCCGCTGCGGTCGGCCCCGGGGTCTTGCGCCGTGCACAGCATCACGTTCCAGGCGGTCAGGTCACCGTGCACGATGCCCTGCGGAGCGCACGAGCAGTGCAGAGGGAAGCACAGGGCAGAGGGTGACGGGCGGCAATTCATTCGGTATGGCTGGCACGGACAAGCTACAGACCAGCGTGCAAGGTCCCCTGGGTTAGTGAGCACGAGGTAATGAGAGCACAAAGGGCGAGCTGAGGATCTGTGGTTCCAGACCTCGAAGCACCGGATGGAAGGGAGGACAGGACACCCACACTGCATGGAGGATGTGGACCAGTGTGTTCCCCACAACAGCATGTCGGTGCGGCAGAGTGCAGCCTGCCCCCCGCCCCGCACCTTGTTGTGCAGGTACTGCAGCGCGGACGCCACCTCGCACGCTGTGGACACCATCATGGGCAGGTGCGTCTCGCCCAGCTCGCCGGTGGGCTTGCGCAGCTTGAGCACGCCGCGGTCCAGCGCGTCCTGGGGTGCATGTGTATTAGCGCAGGGCGTGTTTATTAGCAGCAGGGACACTGGCCGGACAGACGCAGGTGCGTGCGGAGGTTGCAGCTTGGCGTTACGCCGCGGCGTGGGTGTGGTCAGAGAGGACCAAGTCGCGGCGGACAGCTGTACATCGCAGCGCCTGCGACGCCGTCCCACGCAAGCAGGCTGCCCACACCGCCTTTCCCCTCACCCCCTCCCGCCCCCAGCCCACCTCGTTCCTCCCACACCTCCCCCGCCGCCCCACACCGCCTTCACCCTCACCGCCGTCCCACGCAAGCACGCGCTAGCATGAGCGACAACACACCTGCAGGCTTCCCCTGTCGCAGAACTCCATGATGATCCACACCTCGCCCATGTCCTCCCCGCTGGTGGCGCTGGCCTGCGGCCCGCCCTGCGGCGTCATGCCACTGCTGCTGGTGGGCGACCTGGAGGGAGGGGCAGACAGCGGGGAGAGGAAAGCACGTGTATTAGCCGAGTATGTATGTGTATTAGCAGCAGGGGCCCTGCGGCGTCATGCCGCTGCTGCTGGTGGGAGGCCTGGAGGGAGGGGAATCAGTTTATGCGTGCTGACTAGCTATGGACAAAGCGCAGTATTCCTGGTTTGGGCCTTAAGAAGTGGTGCTGCGGGCCTGTAGCAAGCCGGAAAGACCAACTGAGGCGTGAACGAATTGTACCAAGGGCGCACAAAACCAGCTGTGTTGGACACAATATACCCGTCCACTACTGTACAGGAATGCGAGGCAGTCCGAGGAGGGGGGCACTCACTCCTTTCCGGGCACCAGCACCTCCCCGTTTGAGGTGAAGGTGGAGAAGGCCACCGACATGCGGCTGGTCATGGCGTCCACGCGGTTGTGCGGTACGCCAGGCTGGAGCGGCGGGTGTACGGCAGGCGGCGCCGGCGGCGGCGACGGTGGCGCCGGCTGTACGGCGGGCGCGATGCCGACGATGGATACCACGGTTGTGCCTGGCGGCGCGTGGGCGATGGGGACGGCGGGGATGCCGCCGGGGTGGGCGGCGGTGATGGATGCCACACGGGAGGCGGCGCTGACGCTGGACGTGGGGCGGTTGGCGGGGGCGCCGGGCGGGTTGGCAGAGTTGATGGAAGGCGGGCCGGCGGCGGTGGAGGAGGAGGAGGCCGCGCCCATGGAGGGCGGGCCCACGGCGGTCATGCCGCTGGTGGTGCCGCTGGCGGTGCTGGTGCCGCCGCCGGCGGGCGCGTTGCTGCGCGCGCCGACGGACTCGTCGGTGGCGCCGGCGGCGGCGATGGTGGCGGCGCCGCCGCCGGCGCGCATTGCGGCGCTGAACTGTGCGAGGTTGGCGGCGCCGTCGGGGTTGGGCGTGGAGGAGCCTGGAAGCATGACGTGGCCGAGGCTGAGGGAGGGGCGGGTGTTGGGCGTGCTGCCGTCCGTGACCAGCTGGTTCAGGTGCTGCATGGCGGAGGCGGAGGTGAGGTCCGCCGCAGCCATCATCTGCGCCGACGTCATGGACGACAGCCCCGGCTGCGCGCTGGTTACGTACGACTGCAGCGCCGCTGCGCCAGGTGGATTAGCTCCACCTGGTTGCCCCGGGCCGCCGGAAACGCCCGGGTGCTGATCCATGCCGGGGGGCACCGACGCGCCCCTGGAGTTCATGCCCATGGGCATTACGGGGGTGCGCGAGTTCATACGGGAGCTGCCCGAGGGCCCGCCGGTGGTGTTGGAGCCGATGGGGCCGCCGTGCACGGCTGTTCCGCGGGAGGTGGAGCCGGAGGTGGAGGAGGCGCCCAGCGCCGAGCGCATGACGTACTTGATGGTCTTGACGATGTTGGGGTGCGACAGCTCCTGCCCCATGAGCGCCTCCAGGGAAACGCCCTCCGTGTTGGTCTTGGTCAGCCTGGGGGGTGGGGTGGGGTGCACGGCAGGGCGGAGCAGGCCAGGGGGGAGATGGAGGTTGTTGTCTGTGGAGCCGTGTGCTAGTATGGCACGAGCGTGCTGCTCTGAGGTGGCGGTGGCGCTGGGCCGCCAGGTGCCCCGGGCTGTCAAGGCGGGGCGGGTGGTTGTGTGGTACTCTAGAGGAGGTCGTTCCCATAGCAACGGGACAGCAGGAGTGCCCAGCGAGGGGGCCGCACGAGATCCGCGCACCTGTTGTCGATCATCTTGACGGCCACGGGCTGGCCGTTCCACGTGCCGTAGTACACGGAGCCGAAGCCGCCCTTGCCCAGCACGTGGCTAAGCTCCAGGCCGGGCACCTTCTCCACGTGCTTGGCCAGCGCCTCGTACACCTTGGAGCCGGCAGCAGCCTGCAGGAGAGGAGGAAGTGAAAGAGTCAAGGACTCGCAAGTGCATGTTCCTAGTATAGGTGTGGTGGCATGGCGTAGGGGCGCAGTGGGCTTCAGGCACACCTCCATCGTCGCCAGCGGGCTGTGCCAGGACAACTGTCGCGGTGACCAACGGCGGGTCAGCACTGGTGACGGCACAGCACGGGCTCAAGACCCGGCATGCCGCACGAGCTCATGCAGCATGGATCAAGCGCCGCGGCGGCCCTTTCGCAGCCAACTGCCCTAAACTACCTCGAGGATGAGCAGGCACCTCAGATGCTTGCTTGCCAAACGCTATCCAGCTACTGCCCCCGCATAAATGGACCAACAAACGCACGCACCCCCACGCGTCGCAGGGTCCCTCCTGCGTCCCGCACGCCCGCCGCACGCTACTCCTGCCAGGCACGCACCAACCACCACACGGTCACGAGCACACGGACCAAATCACACGCCCGCACGCGTCACGGGGGCTTACAAGCTGTGTTGGCGACCAGGGTTACAGCCGCGTGTGTCCAGGGCAAGCCATGGGGGCGGCGCACATGAGGGTGGGGAGGTGTGTATTAGCGGCGTGCACACAGCGCAGTCCCCGGATGGTGCAAACCGCATCCCGCATCCTAGATCCTGCACCACTACGCACCAAGCATAGGGTCCGCAGCCGCTACTTCCAACACGCCGTCAAGCACAGGTGTCTCGTGCTCCGCAGACCCTACTAGGCACATCCCCTCCGCCAACGCGTCTTCTCCCCAATCCCGGGACGCCAACACCAACCACACCCCGGGACCCGCACCCACCTGCGTGATGATCTCCTCCACGAACACGAAGTAGTTGTGTGTGTCGCTGCCCCTGCTCTTAACCCACGCGGGCAGGCCCACGGGCAGCAGCCCCTCCAGCTCTGTGTTTCCTGGGGCGGATGCCAGCCTGTTCGCGTCCATGTGGGGGCGCCGCAGGAGACGGGGACGGGGGCGGGGCGCGGGCAGGCACAGAAGGGCCAGGCGGGGGCGGGGACACGCGGGGCGGGGCACGGGCGGCGCGAGGGGGGAGGGGCATGCTCAGACAACGGGCGTCGCAAAGGGGCCGTGGCTTGGTGTTTCCTAAGCACAGGGTGTGCAGAGCACCGTTTCTGTGGTATCTCCGTGCCTGTAGCGCATCGTCCTTGCATACTGCAAACGCTGAGGTGACAGCCGGCCGCCCACCCAGCCCGACTAATCCCATCCAACCCCCTCCTCATCACACCCTACCCACACGTATCCTACTTAATCCCCGACGGCCCACAGACCTGAGGTGCAGCGACACCAGCTCGTCCGGCTTCTGCCGCACCGCCACGCGGCTGACGGTGAGCACCCCACCACGCGCTAATCCACACCTTAACCCACGCGTTCCCCCGACCGCCCACTGACCTGAGGTGCAGCGACACCAGCTTGTCCGGCTTCTGCCGCACCGCCACGCGGTTGATAGTGAACTCTGCACGCGAGACCAGCTCCGCTGCGGTGGCCGTCCAGTCCAGCTGCGCGCCGCCCAGGGCCACGAAGAAGTCGTGCAGGGACCGGCCCAGCACGTGCACGCGAGGCACGCCTGCAAGGAAGGCGCCAGGGGCAAGAGTGAGGACACAAAGCACAAAGGGAGCTTACAGCAAACGGAACCAGCCACGCAACGACGCGGGTAGCCCTTTTCGTTAGGCAGATGCATTGGCGGATTACATGCCTGCTGCCTTTCTTGCTGCCCCCGGGGCCCTCACCTGTGACGTGCTCCCAGGCCAGGTTGGTGTAGAGCACCTCCCAGCCCGGCCTGCTGGTGTCTATGAACATGATGCACTTCTCAAAGTGGTCCAGCGCGCGCATCATTTCCTGCTGCAGCTTCTCGGTGGCCGCCTCGTTCTCGATGCGCTCCTGCGGTAAGCACCATGACGTGACCAATGCACGTTCAGCAGTGGCACATGTGGCTTAGGTTCAACACCTCGTGCAGCTGCACGACAGCGCAAACAATTCTGAGGGGGACCGCGAATAAAGCGCTGCATGACATGACAATTGGCACACCGTGTGTAAAGCACACGCTGCAAGTGTGCGCCACGTTGCGCTGCAGCTGCTGGGCGACAAGCGCATCACCTCAACAGGCGTGCTAATTCACACCCCGCTAATACACGTGCCCCAGCCCCCACCTCCGCCAGGGCCATGTCGCGCTCCAGCTGCCTGATGACCAGCGTCTGCAGGTTGTTGACCACCAGCAGGTTGGCCGGCTCCAGCACGCGCTCGGTGAAGTCCGCCATGCAGCTGCGAAGGTTGAAAGTTAGCAACAAAAGGTTGTCAGCGTTGCAGCGTTACAAAGTCAAGCAAGATTGTGAGATGTGACCACCAGCAGGTTGGCCTGCTTGGGTAGGCGACCGGTAAATCCGCCATGCAGCTGCGAAAAAGTCCGCAACATGCTGTTGTGAGAACCTTCGAATCAGTCTGGCCATCAGGACATTTGCGGGCCCCAGCACGGCGCTGCAGCAGCGAGAGAGTGAAAGCCACACCAAAGACATAAAGTAGGCAAGTCAGGACAACCCATCCCCCGTGCCAGAGTGGTACTCACAGCGTGCCCAGCAGCTCTCCCGTGGATGAGCGCAGCGGTGAGGCGCAGAAGAATCGCACGCGGGGCTCCTTGATCACGCAGTAGTGCGTCTTGTACCTGGGGGTGATCAGCCGGGGGTTTGAGGTCATCAGCAAACATATGCATACAGGTACAAATGAAAAATGCGGTGCACCGGGTATGTTCAACGCACGCGGGGCTCCTTGATCGCAGTAGTGCCTTTTGTACCTGGCGGTACGAACGGCTGGGGCTAAGGGCGGGACCAGTGCGGGAGGTGGAGCAAGGCTGCATAAGAGGTGCCAAAAGGGTGAGGCCCAGGGCGAAACTGTCCCTGCAGGTGGGCCAATGCGCCTGCCTGCACCCCTGGCCCCTCTCGCCCTGGCTCTTCAGCCGCCTCCAGCTGCTCCTGCTCCTTGTGCTGCTGCGTACAAGGTGCCCAAGAGCCAGTGCTGCTAAGCGGTGCTGCGTGCTTGCGCTGCCATCGGCAAGGAGGAGGCAGCAGCACAGCCCGCCCACGCCCCCTGCCCCACCTCTCGTCCAGGGTAGCGTCGGGCACGATGAGGACGTCCTGAGGTGGAGAGGGAGGGAAGGAATGGGAGTTGGGAAAGAGGGCGGCACCTGGTATCACTCGCAGAGGCTGTCCCCCGGCCGCCAAAAGGCCGCAGCTTGCCGCTGCCGGCCACAAGCAAGGCTCCCTGGTGCATACCCAGCACGCGAGCCGGGCCCGGCGCATTTACTCGTAGCCTGCCGCCTAACCGCCTGATCCCTGCCATGCCCCCACTGTAAGGTCCGGGTATTAACTTGCGGACCACTGCGCCCCGCCCAAGCAGTCATACGGTCCTGACGCCCTACTGAATGCACTCCTGCACGTTGCAACACCCTACCTTGAGGACCGTGACGTTGCCTCCCGGGCCACTGCGCCCCGCCCCTGCCCTCAGGTCCTTACTAGTGAACTCCAGCACGTTGCAACACCCTGCTCCCCTCACCTTGAGGTCTGTGACGTTGCCCATGGACCACTGCGCACTGCCCCGGCCCTCACGTCCTTGCTGCATGCACTCTGCCAACTTGCAACACTCTGCCTCCTTCCGCCCCCTACCTTGAGGTCCGTGACGTTGCCCATGGACCATTGCGCCAGGCTGTAGCGCCACTGCTCGTCGTCCGTCAGCTTCATGGCCGTGGAACGGATGAAGATGTTGGCGGAGCTGCACAGGAACGACAGTGAAACGTTGCATTAGTGCATTGCGTTACCCGAGTATCGGTAGTAAGTACAAGGGCGTCAGCTCCAGGCAGTGGAGCGGACCCTTGAGCCTCCGGCTCGTACATGGGTCGTTGCATTTGCGGAGGGTAAATAACCCTCGCCGTGTAACACTGACTGACTGACTGATGCCGTGGAGCGGATAAAGATGCTGGCAGAGCTGCACACGGCGGGCCAGGAGACAGTACAGTTCTGTAGTCGTCTGCATTGACTTGGGGCCAAACAAACGGAAAGCCGTGCCGATCTTGCGCGGGTGTCCATCGAGGCCTTGACTCGTCGGCTCCAACAGCAGGGCATACAAGGCGTGTGTAATGCAGCTAGCAAAGCTCGTGTAGTCTATGTGCTGCTACGTGCGGTATGCACGGCATGCGAAGGCGGGGCTGTGGGGCATGCATCTAGCATGCGTTGCACTATGAGCGGGCGGAAAGGTTGTCGCACCACGAGAACGGCCAAACATGCCAAACCGTGGAGTCAGGTGCCAAACAGTATGGCCAGGTGCCAAACAGTACAGACATCAAGGTTTAGCCCTTGCGATTCGCCGGCCGTCCCATCCCCACGCCCAGCACGCACAAGACACACCCAGCACCCACCGGTAGGCCGCCACCAGCGCCACAGGCAGCTGGAAGATGTTGCAAATGAGCTGCAGCACGTTCTCCACGTCACTGCCCTCTGGCGGCGACATGATCGACAGGTGATCGCTGCTGCTGGCCGGGTCGCTCGCCTCGTCCGTGCCCTCATCCTCCGCCACACCCTCCAGCTGACGCGTGGCATCTTGCACCGCAACCGGCGCAGCCGTGGGCGGAACGCCCGCCGCCGCCACCGCCGCCGCGGCGGCGGCGGCGGCGGCGCCCAGCGCCCTGGCGCCGGGGGCGGCGCCGCCGCGACGTACGGAGCGGAAGCCGCTGCTGCCACTGGTGTTACCGATGCTTCTGTCACCGATGGCAGAGCTACCTACGCGGTCGAACATCGGGGAGGTGGCGGAGGGTTCGCCGGAGGCGATGGGTCCCGTGGAGCTGCCGGGGCCGCCGGGCAGCAAGGTAGACATGGTGGGTGTGTCGGAGGAGCTGCCCGAGGGGGCGATGGCTGAGGAGCCGGCACCGGCAACGGCGACGGAGCTGCCCTCAACGATGCCCAGGGGCAGGGTGAGGCCGCCGGGCCCGACGGAGCTGCCCTCCGTGGCGGTCCCGGGTCTGCTGGCGGTGGTGTCTGTGATGGGGGCGCCGTCGCTGCCGGTGCCGCCGGGCTCGCCGGCGCCGCGGGACTGGGTGGAGGATGCGGACTGGTGCGACTTGGCCTTGGAGGGCTTGTCTGCGGTGGGGAGGGATGGGTGAGGATTGAGAGGAAGGCAAGGGGTGCGCGCACGGTATTTGGGTGGGTCCTGTGCGGGGCAGGAGGCGTAACGCTCGGGAGGAGGAGGAGGGGTGCTCGAAAGGCATTTGGGCAACGCTTGTGTGCAGGGCGTGCGTCAAGGCCGGAACGCGGATGGCGCAGGGCCGGGAAGGTAGGCAGGCCGCCGGTCAGAGGTAAAGGCTCCGTGGCCACTTTGGAGGCGAGGGGGCGGAGGTCCTGGTCAGGGACGGGGTTGGGGCGCGTTCCTCCAGGTGGCGCGTGGACGCACCTTTCCGTCGCTCCTTGCGGTGCTCCTTCATGCGCGGTGCCCCAAACATGAAACCTGCGGGGTTGTCTCGGTTGCCAGTGCCGGCGGTGTCAGCTGTCGGGGCGCTGGAGCCTGGGGGTGAGGGTAAGAGAGAGGTTTCGGGGCGGGTCAGGAGGCACGCGGTAAGTGCGCGGGTGCTGATGCTGGTGCTGGTGTGGGTGGGGTGGGGATGTGGACGAGGATGCAAAAACTAGGGTGCGGTTTGGGCGGAAGGGGGCATTCAGGCAAGGGCGATGGGGTAATGCATGACGATGGATGTGCGCTCCTGAAGTTGTACCTCGCCCACTTGACCACTGCCCACTTTACCCTTGACCCGTCCGCCCGCGGTCGACTATGTGTTTGGCCCCATGCCGGCCCCCCGACCTGCTGTGGACCCGCCGCCAAACGTGGAGCCAGTCAGGCCGCCCAGGGCCGGGAGGGAGGCCGTGACCAGCTGAGACGAGCCAGCCGAGTGGCCCGCGGAGGCGGAGGAGGTGGTACGTTGGCCAAAGCTGGCAGCACCGCTGCCCACCCCCGTTAAGGAGGGGTGAGGCGCCCGGCGCGTGGTGTCCACCGTTACCGTTTGCCCGGCGGCAGACCGAAACGGAGTCGGCTCACCCGAGGCGGCCGTGAAGCCAGAGCCGCCCACGGGCGCCTGGGAGGACGCGGCAGATGCCACTTCCGCGGCGGAGGCCGACCGCGACATGTGCTGGGATGTAGTGCCGAGTGCTGGCGCCGCAGGCAACTTTGGCTCAGGCGCGGGCGTTGTAGCCTGGGCGGCCTGGGCAGCGATTGCCGTGGAAAGTGCCTGCCCCGCGGCAGGGAGCGCAGTAGCGGGTGCATCTGCTGTGGAGGCTGCCGAGGCCTTAGGTCCCGCTGACGATGGAATTGGTATCCCGGGCGCCGGGACGGTCCCAGCTTGGAGCTGCTGGGCGGCTTCAGTGGCGGGTCTTTGCTTTGCCTTTTCTTGCAGCTGCACCTGTTCCGGGCTCACGGCGCCGCTTGAAGCGGAGACCTCGCGGGCCTCCGCAGCTACCGGAGCCGGTCCGGTCGGGACTGGAGGCTGAACAGATGAGCTATCGCCATCTTTGCCCTTTTCTATAGTTGCTGGAAGTTGTTGCCGTGGCTGCTGTTCCGAAAGGACCTCGGCAGCCTGCAGTCAACCAGCCCACCCCGACAAAGTGCGTGACTTTCCGGCAGTGATACACATGCACCAGGCCACAGTATCATATTACGTGTAGTGGAATGGGAATGCATGGAACGCGTTTGTCGACAACACCGCATCCTACCTGTTGGACCGGCGGAGGGGCACCGCCTGGGTGCTGCGCTTGTTGGTTATGCTGCTGCTTCTGGCTGGCATCTGATCCCGCAGCAGAGCCGTCATGGCAGCAAGCATTCCCCATTTGTCAAAGTTCAACCCCAGCACAAGCTCGACAGAGCGGAGGCGTAATATCTGTTCTCGCACGCCATGCGAGTCAAGCAGCAGATCGTGTACTATAATATTTGCATATATCAGCAGATACGGGTGCGCTGAGGCTATGTGACGGGTCTGTGAACTCTGTGGCTAACTCTGTGAAGTTGACTGTCGCCAAAATGATAGCAAGTCGATTTAAGAAACAAGGTTGACAACAGCAGCACAGTATGCAGCCGCATGTCCTTTCCGAGGAAAGGCCCCGCATTCGTCACCCTGCATCGCAGTGTCACTGAGCCGATGCGTTTTACTTCCCGACAAGCAAGACTGCTTTTCTTCATGCTGCTATGAACATGTTCGAGCCGCAGGCCGGCGCTGGCGGGCTGTCATGCCGCGCGCCGCTTGCCACGAGTGCCACAGGCGCTGCGTGCTGTACTCGGTGCTGAACTGTGTTCTGAAGACGCACAGCCATATGACCCTCGCGTGCGCTCCCTGTGACCATAAAAATACTGCTGTTACCTTGCACTGCATCGCACACCTGCATGTGCCTGCCGGTCCAGCACCTGGCGGTGCCCACTTGCCCAACACGGCCCCTGGTCCGTTCAAATCCGTCCGCCTATTTTCTGCGGGTTCGAGCGCCCCCTGCTGTCCCCCAAATCGGCAGCACGGTCGGCCCCCTACCCTGCTAGTGCCCCCTAGCCCATTGCACGCCGTGGCCTGACAGGCAAGCTGCGTGGCTGTGGCTGGCTTGCTGGCATAGGCAGTGTTGAAACAAGTCCTAGGCAGTGTTGGACGAGGCCCTCATTCCTCTAAGAAAGGGCTGTGGTTTCTTGCCCGCAGTGGCCGCAGACCAGCATTCACAGACTGCTGGTGGGTAAGGAACATTTTGGCTATGGCCTGTGGGGCTCAGCTTACGGTACCCTGCGTAGCAGGGGAGGTCCTGTACCTCCCCGCGCTGCCAGGAGGTCCTTATCGCCCTGACCGCCGGTAAGCACCTGCCCTGCCCTGCCCGGCTGCCCCTGCCCATGTGGCGTTGCCGTGGTTACGCTAGGCGCTACCCCTGACTATCCTCTCCTGTAACGCGACACCGTTTGTGGCAGCCAAGGAACCGGCAGTTGAGTGTGATGTACCTGCATCTTCGACATGATGTCTGCACATGCATGCTTGCTACGTCCCGAGCGTCAGCTGGCTCTCGCGTAACGCTGGCACGGCACAGGGGAGACCCCGGGCAGCTTCCAGGCAGCCGCCAGCTGGCTAGGTAGGACCAGGTAGGACGGCACACCCGGTCCCGGGCGTGGCTTAAGGCTTGAGCCTCACCAACTCTGGCATCACCCCGAATGCCGTACATGCATGTGCAGAGGGCCAGACAAACCAGACGGTTGCAGTGTGCTTGCGTAGAGGCGTGGGTCCGGGTGGGGTATGAACCCGATTGCTTGTACACCAAGCGCTCGCCCGCACCAACAATCACATGAACCGCCCAGAAGCACGCACCCAGCACTGCGGCGGGTCACGCTAGCCCACTGCTTCGTCAATCCTATCCGTCACCAACCTTCCCGCTTCCCCATGAGCCGATCCTCCCCAGCAGCCTCATCCCAGTCAGTCTAGTTGCAGCTAACAGGTCGTGACAAGACACCTCCTTCCATGGACGCCCGCTCGCGAGTGACACGGCCTCCCGTGTACTCTGGCCCAAATCCCTCCTATTGTCCTATATCATGGCCTCTGGCCAACCACCACCTCGTTACCGACAGCGCGGGCAACGTCACGGCCTTGCACACGGGGATGAGTGCCATGACACACAGAGCCCGGACGCCGGAGCCTTCCGACACACGTGTGCTACCCCCCACGTCACAAGGCATTCCGGCCGCGCCGCCGCCAGAGCACCCTGTGTCCTTCCCGACATGCGCAAAATGGCATCACCATGTGCGCCTACCACTCCCAGTCGCCCTCCTGTCGCCCCTGCACACTAGCCCACTGCTGCTGCCCCGCCCTCCGTACCGCCCCCTGCCGCTGCCTCCCTCCCAGCCCCTGCTGCCCCCGCCCTCCGCCCCTTGCCCCCTTCCAACCCGCCCTCCCCCCACGGCCGCCACCATCCTCACCTGCGTGCCCTCCCCTGCTGCCGTACTGCTGCCGTTGCGCCTGCTGCTGTCGCTGGTATGGGTGCAGCTGCTGGTGTTGCTGCTGCTCCTGCTGCTGCTCCCCGCCGTCCTGCTGTCCGCCCGGGCCCAGCAGCACCCATGCGTCCTGCAGGGCCCCTAACCCACACCCCGCCAGCTGCTCCCAGCCCCCCACGCGGTGCCGGGCGTGCAGGTCCAGCTTTAGCTCCAGGCGCCCGCGGATGCGCTGCGGGAGCAGCAGCAGTAGTAGTAGGGCATGTGTATTAGCGGGGTGTGTATTAGAAGCTGGCAGCGAGACGGGCGGTGCACGTCCAGCTCGCGCCCCAGGCACCCGCAGATGCGCAGCGGAAGCAGCCGCATTTGGATGTGGGTAGTTGCGGCGTGTGCATTAGCACCATACAGGTGGACGGGGCGTGCTGCAATCAGTTCCAACTCCAGCATTTGGCTGCCTGGATTCTGGCGGGCCACACACCACCCACGCTTTGTTGGCTAAGATGCATGCACGTGTTGCTCACAGCCGAGGTAGGCAGAAGACGCCCCACCTGTGCGTGCGTGATGAGGCGCACGAAGAAGAAGGCGTGGTCACGCGCGTGGTGTGTATTAGCTGGTGTGTATTAGCGCGTGGTTTTGATAAGTGCCCACCTGTGCATGAGTGATGAGGCGCACGAAGAAGAAGGCGTGGTCTCCCTCGTGGGGGCAGCAGCACGCGCCCGGGCCCTGCCCCGTGTCGCACACGTCCGCCAGGCAGGCGGTGCCCAGGGACTGCGTGACGCGGCCGGCGTACAGGCCTGCGGGAGCAAAGCAGCAACGGGGCATGTGTATTAGCGGTGGCCCTGCCCCCTGCCGCACACATCCGCCAGGCACGCAGATCCCAGGGACTGCGTGACTCTGCCGGCGTACAGGCCTGCGGGCGCAAAGCAGCATTGAGGGGCATGTGTATTAGCGGGGCACCACCCCTGCCCCGTGTCGCACACGTCGGCCACGCAGGCGGTGCCCAGGGACTGCTTCACGCGGCCAGCGTACAGGCCTGGAGTAAAGGGCAAGCAGTTCGTGTAAACATGGTAACATCGTAACAGTGAGGTAGGATGGGCCTGGATGGGCCTGCTAGGAGCTGCACAGGGACATGCGTGGAGGGGAGGCTGGGGCATGGCGGCAGGCTCAGGATTAAGCCTGGGAGCTGGGACGCATTGGCCGACGCAGGGCGGGGGCCGGGCCGGGACTGTCCACAGATTGTGCTTGTTGCAGCGAATGGGAGCTCATGCCGGTATGCGGTACCCTGTGAGGAAACGCGCGCTGGCCCGGTGTGGTTGCTGCAGGGTGCTGCAGGGCAGGTCAGGACACAAAAAGGGACAGGGTCTCGGAGGGGGCAGGGGCACCAGCAATGCCTGGAGCTTTAGCTCCGAGACCATTTCGCCATGTGACCGCGCAAGGGCGATAGAAGGACCAATACCATGCCCACAAATGAAATATAATGCTGTCTCACCTACGTTTCCTTACGTTCCATACATGCAGAGGCCTGGGGCGGTTGGATTCAACTGCTGTCAACGCTTCCGGTGATCCGGTCGCTAGAGTACACCCTGGCACACAGTCACTTAAAAACGGCTGTGCGGAATGCAAACTGGCAGGGCAGCGGCGATGCGAAACCTGTTTGTTCGCGACACCGGCGACAGCGCCGGCCGAACTGGGCCAGCCCACCCCATTTTAGCCGCCACCATTGCAACCCCGCCCTCGTTACCCACCCGGCGCCAGCACCTCCCTCCCCGTCTTCGGATCGTGAAGGGTGACACAAACCCGACAAGCGGCACCAGCATGGTGCATAGCAATACGCCTATTCGACGCAGAGCAGTGCCCTGTACCCACCGGCCATACTGCGCCAGCCCTCCCCACCGCCCTGCCTCGTTCCCCATGTCAGACCCCGCCGTCGCTACCCACCTGGCGCCAGCACCTCTCTCCTGGTCGTGGCAGGTTACAGAAAGCCGTAATAAAACGCCAAAGCAGTATGTGTAGCACCCACCCTACTATGCCTGTTCGACGAAGCGTGGTACCCTGTGCCCACCTGGTGCCAGCACCTCCCTCCCAGCCTTGGGGTCGTGGAAGGTGAAGGACTCGAGCAGCAGGAAGGCAACGCGACGGCCCAGGAGCTGCGACGCAGACAGCAGCGGCTCGGAGGCGGCGGGGTGGCCTGCAAGGTGGGCGGTTGGGCGGGGCAGGGGAGGGTCTCATGTGGGCTAGGGCTGAAGGGGAACGGCACACGGCCCTGGAGCTGGGATAAGCGGACAGCAGCGGCTCGGAGGAGGCGGGGTGGCCTGTGTACCGTAAGTGGGGGGTTGCGCGGTTGGCGGGACAGGGTAGGGTCCCATGGGATCTAGGGCTGAGGCTTGGGGAGGGCACAGGCAGCTGCTCAGAGCAGGTGGGGTGACTGCGTACGTGTACAAAAACACAGCTTTGGCATGTGGGTGGTGCAAGGGTAGGGGAGGAGGGTGGTGAAGGGTCACGGGGCGGAACAGCCCGGCGGCTTGCAGGCGAGTAGTGGCATGGGCTCAGGGGACGCAGGGCGTTCTGTACGGCACATGGTTTACAGGCCAAGGGAGTCAAGGGTGTGCGGGTTTGGGGTGCGCTGCATGGGCGAAAGCTTTATGGAGTCACAGACAGCACACCGCCCACCTCTGCTGAAGGTGATGATGGAGGGCGCCAGCCACGGCAGCACCGCCACTCCCAGCTGGTCGTCACCTGCGCCCTCTCCCTCCTCCTCCTCCTCCACCCCCTCCTCCTCCATCTGCGCATCGCCCTCCTCCTCCTCTTCCGGTACCACCTCCTCCTGCGCGTACCCCACGCCCATCTCCTCTCCTCCGTCATCATACCCCCCGCCCTCTCCACCGCGGCCGCCGTACCCAGCTTCCTCCAGCTCTCCCCATCCGCCCGCATCCCCCGTTACCCCTCCACCGCCGTCCTCCTCCTCACCCGCGCCCTCCTCCCCGCCGCACCCCAGCACCAGCACCTCACTGCTCACACCCTCGTGAAACACACACCCACTGCGCCTCCGCCGCCGCCGTCCTCCCCCGCCGCTCCCTCCCCCGCCCCCTCCTCCCCCCAACCCCCCGCTGCCCCCCGCCCCGCGCCGCCCCTCCCTGCCGCCGCTGCCAGGCCCCTGCGCCTCCCGCCTTTCCGCCAGACCGCCGCTACCACCGCCCCCATACCTCTCCCCACCTCCCCCACCCCCGGCACGCCCTTGCCGGTCCCGGACATCACCACCAGCGCCACCGCCGCCGCCACGGCGATGGTCCACACCAGGCTCAATGTACGCGTCAGCGTACGGGTCACCATCATCACAGTTCCCAGGAACCCCAACGTGACCGCCACCAGCGTCCCTCTGCCCGCCACGCTGTGCCGTACCGGCACCCGTACGAGGGCCATCGGTACGGCGCCGCCCGCCAGCTTCCGCGCCAGGCTGCGACGTAACGCCAGCCCCGCGGCCAGGCGGCTCTGACACCGTCCTGCCGGGGGCCGCTCCACTCACGCCCTGCTGCTGCTGCCATCGCAGCTGCTTCTGCTGCTGGTGCTCGTCCCGCAGTTTCAGCTGCAGGCCCGCACCCTCTCCACGCCCCGCGTCCCCACGCCCCGCCGCCCCCTGCCCCTCCTCCTCCCGCTCCTCCTCCTCACTATCCTCCTCCTCCTCCTCCTCCTCCTCCTCCTCCGCCGCCGCCCCCGCGCCCACCGCCGCCATCGTCGCCATCGCCGCCGCCAGCACCCCCGGCTCCAGCCTCAGGTCCAGGGGAGGTCCCCGCATCGCCGCCGCCAGGCCCGCACCACCAGCCCACCCCAGCGCGGCGATATCCCCTGCATCCAGCGCCACGCCCGCCACGCCGGCGCCACCCCCAACGGTCGTAACCGACGCGGGCGACGCGGCGGGCGCGCCCTGCTGTGGGTTAAGCACCTGCAGCTGCTGCTGCTGCTGTAGCTGTTGCGTTGGCGGCGGCAGCCTGAGGCCCTCCATTCGCTCCAGGGTGGCTCCCTTGCTCTTGGCCGCCGCCAGGCCACACGTGTCAAGCAGGGCGCGTAGGTCGCCCACCTTGTAGTACGCCTCCTCCAGGGGGGTCACCTGGGGAGGGGTAGGTGGGGAGGGAAAAGGGATGCGGTGTACGTCAGGTGGGATATGGTGGCAAAAGTGGCTGTGTGGCTCCTCCAGGGGGGACACCTGTGGAGGGGGTAGTTGGGCGGGGCCGTGCATCACGGAGGCGGTGAGAGACGCGTGGTTGAAGGGCTTTCAGCAGCTCAGTCGTGGCGATCGCGGTGTGTGCTGAACAAGAGGGTCGAGCACCGTACCGATATGTTTGCAGGAGGCACAGGTAGGTTAAACCTCGCGTTCTGGTTCCGGGCGCTGGCGGGCCTGCCTGCCCCGCCCTCAGCTCTGCATCTGAGACCCTGAGGACCTATTTGGACCAGACTCGTTGCGCCCACACGCATGCACTACCTTTTCTACCACCTGTGCCTCGACCCCTGTGCCTTGTTCCCTGTGGCTGGGCCCCTGTGCCGTTCTGTGCCTCGGCCCCTGAGCCCCTGTCCCTACGTCCTGTGCCTTGTTCCCTATCCCCACCTTCTGCACCACGGTGCCACTGCCACGTGTCAGCGCCTCATGCAGCTGGATGTAGGTCTCTAGGCTGAGGGCGCTGAGGGTGCTGCTGCTGCTGCTGCCGCTGGAGGCGGCGGGGACAGCGGCGGGGGCGGTCGCTTCTGCTGCTGGTGCGGGTGCTGGTGCAGGTGCTGCGGCGGCAGCGGCGGCGGCTGAGGCGGCGACACGACCTGCGGTGCTCTCTGCGTACCGCGAGGGCGCTTGTGCTGCGTGTGTATTGGTAGCAGTCGCTGCGTGTAGGAGATGTTGCTGCGACTGGGAGTGCTGCAGCTGCTGCTTTAGCTGCTGCTGCGGCGGCTGCTGTTGTGACCCCTGCTGTTGGGTGTTTGGAGCAGCCGGGGGCGCGACCTTGGCACGGGCGTCCCGCGGGTTGTCGCCCACCTCGCCGCTGCCTTTGCCGCTGCCATTGTCGAGCTTTTGTCTCTTTGCTGCGCCGGGCAGATAGGATGTGATGGAACGCTGAGCCGCGGATGGAACGAGCAACAGCGGAGGCCGGCTCATTTTGCGCTGCTTTCACGTTTGGCAGTTCGCTGAGTTCTAGGTGACGGTGTGTCTTTGTCAAGGCTGCGTCTCCGAGTTGTAAGGAGATCTATGTAACGCGTGGCCTGTTGCTCTTGCCCGGGCCCGAAACGACCCATGGGCGCAACATGAGAGCGTCCATGGTTGTCCGCTCATAAGATGATGCGTTCGCAAATGGATATATGTGGCCCAAATCGCAAGGCGTCCAAGGGTTTTGCGCCCAATTGTCGCCCCGCCCAAGGGTTCCGGAGCGTGCTTTGCTTTTCTGCGCGCCGCTGTCTAATTTGGTGCAATGTCGGCACAAGTTGTTGCAGCAGTAGTGCTCCTTAACTGCACTATTATCAGAATTCCTTTTAGTTCCGCTCCGAGGCTGGCAGGAGAGGATGGAGGACGCTCCCGGGGCGTGCAGCGTGGCCATGGAGGAGGAGTTCAGCGACGAGCGGAAAGTGCCTGTCCACGGTAAGTAATCAGACTTTTTGATAGCACCACCGTTGTAAACGTTGTAATGTGTGTTCGACGCTGCCGGGTGCTTCTTCGCGGCTGCATCCGACGCCTTGCGCTAGCTTTCCCGCGCCCTGCGCCGACGCACTAAGTATCAGTCTTCTGCGCCTTGCGTCTGTCCATTCCTGAACGTAGTGGAGGTGTGCCTGAAGCCCGAGGCCCTGGTGGAGCACGCGGAGGTGGCGGACGCGGTGGCCAGGTGGGGTGGTGGAGCCACCAGCCGGCAGCCAGTGGCTTAAAGCTCTTGGCCCCCGAGCCGCCGACCCATGGGTCAGCTGCCGGGGTCACCTGCCCGGGCCGCACACCCGGGGGACATGCGTACCGGTACGGCGTCGCGGAGCCCGGGATAGCCTCACAATTAGGACACAGCCTCTCCTGGTTACTCTGCTGGTCGTGCCTTGTACCCCTGTGTGTCTCCCACAGGTCAGCGCCTGCGCCTGCCAGCAGGTAGCAACAGCTGCGCAAGCGACATGCCTGATGAGCAGGCCTTTCCCATGCACCTGTGTGTGAATCGTTGCCGTACAGGTTTGTCGAGGGCCGTACCCTGTGGTACCGCGATGGCCCGCTGGACCTGGCGGAAGCTGACCACCCGCTGCTGAGGGAGCACGTGGCGTACGCACGCGTCTGCGACGCGGGTGAGGAGTCCGTGGTTTACTACACTGTGGTTTGCGACACGGGGAAGATCACTGTAATCTGCAATACTGGTCTATGTTTGGGCGTATGGGTACGTAGATTAACATTCGCTTCACCGCAGCAAGAGAGCACGCATACGCATATGTGGGTTGTGAAGGCATGCATTGAGCTGTGGTGAAGGGGGTGTCCATGATCGTAGGGTCCATGCACGTTGTGTGTTCCGTAGATGCGCGCTGGTGTGCGTCGTTCGCTGCGTTCGTTGTGCTCGGGTCCATTTGCCCATCCTTCTGCCCCTCCTGCCCCTCCTGCGTCCTGCTGTCCCCCAGACCCCTCCCTGCACCGCCTGCACTCGCCGCTCCTGTTCTGGCAGTACACCGTGCGCGTGTACGTCTACCAGGTGAGCAAATGTACGTCTGCCGTACTTATCGTCCCTCCGTACACCCGAAGCTTGGGCCGAGCGAGCAGTGAGCCAGTGTACCAGGTCGGTGCGCTTCTGCCGTACAACTCCTCCCTCCGTACGCCGGGCTTTGGGCGAGCGTGCAGCAGCACTCCGTGTCCCATGCTTGCTGGACAGCAGCGCCAGCCAGGTCGCTTGGCTTCGTAAGCGCTGTAACAGGGTATTGTTTCGCCTATCGATGTTGACCCGTACTGCTGTTGTTTCCGCGTGCAAAGCCTTGCCCCCGGTCCCCTCTACCTTTAGCCACGTTGCTCTCTGCCATGTCACCCCTGGTGCGCCGTGTGTCAAGCTGTCAACCCACGCCTGCGTGAGGCGGGGTCCCAGGGGAGGAGGGGCTGCCGCGCCCAGCACCTTGCTACCAATGACCGTGCATTCCCTGCTGCCACACCCTGTGTTGTGTGTTAACCCACAGCTGTGCGACGAGGGCCCTTTGGACGACGACGAGGGTGAAGAGGGGCTGCCCTCCTACCGGGAGCTACTGCTGCCTGCAACGGAGCTGGCGGGGCAGTGGGAGGTGGGTTAAGGCGTGTGGGTGTAGAGCAAGACTGTGAGCACCTACAGGGAGCTGCTGCTGCCTGCCACAGAGATGGCGGGGGAGTGGGAGGCAGTGTCGGTGCATACGTGTCTGTGGTGTGGTTCAAGCTTTTGGCGAGGCCCGAGCTGGCAGGGCAGTGCGTGGGATGCCGTGGGGTGGATGCGGGTCGTTCCTCCTTTACTTTTGTGTGAATTGGGGCGGGGGCAGGGGTTGGGCGTTACGTCACCCTTGCGCTGTGCCCCGCTGCTGGATGCGGGATGCTGGATGCTGGATGCGATACGGTAACGTTGCCGTTGCGTTTTTGGGCCTCCCATCGCCTGTGGATCCCCACACACTGTGCTGCCCGCGGCAGCGCGGGTTGATAGATCCTTCTGTGCATATGTACATACGTGCATACGTAAGTATATACATACGTGCATATGTACAAAGAGCTATCCTCGCTGCTTTGTCCACCACAGGCCCTGCAATTCGACTCGGCGGTGAAGCAGCGGCTGCTGAGCTACGCCACCTCGGCCCTGCTCTTCTCGGACTGCAAAGTGGTGAGTACATGGTATGGCAGACGTGCTGCTCTATGCTGCTTTTATTTGCTTTTCACCCACTTCTCCCTTTTTGCATTGCAAAGTGGTGAGTACGGGAATAGGCCGGGCTTGAGACGGTACAGTACAGCAGGTGCTTGCCGGAAATCCTGATGCCGGGCGTATGCTAATCCCAGCTGGCCATGTGCACGCACTCGTGTCGGCTAGCACACCCGCAATGAGATATTATGTCAGCCATTCACCGGCCGTTTGCTGGGTACCGGCGGGTCGCCTTCCGCTCCAACGACCCACCTCCACGTCTACCTACCCACGTGAGCAACACGCAGGACCCCAACTTGGTGTCGTGGAACCGGTGGGTGCCGTACCATGCCGTACCATGCCGTACCATAGTGTCGTACTAGCGAGCACTATGCAGTGTCTGCAGCGTGCCCACCTTGCCACGTGCGCGCGAATGCTACGTTTTCACGGTTAGCCGCATCGTTACCGGCATGCACCACCGGTGCGCAGAACTGATTGACGCCCATACCGTACTGCTCGCACACGCCCTACGCACGGCTTGCGTGTACCCAAGCAGACACGTGTGGCTGTACGACAAACATCTACGACGTGCTGATTGTATGTACTGCGTGCATTGCCAGGGTTGTACTGCTGTACGGGCCGCCCGGTACGGGCAAAACGTCCCTGTGCAAGGCGCTGGCGCACAAGCTCAGCATACGGCTGGCGAGCAGGTGGGCAAGAGATTGAAAGAAAGAGAATCAGAAGCGTGAAGCATGTAAAGAAAGTATGAGGATGTGCTTGCTGCCACCGTGGATTTTTGCTTGGGGGCTAGGGGGCAGGGCGGTTAGGCAGCAGCTGGTAACAGCAAAGAGCCAAAATAATGCGTCACACACTGGTGCCTCCACCCCTACGCTCGCTGCTGTTGCTTCCGCCAGTGTGGGGGCGGGGACGTAATCTGTGACGCACGTGTCACGCCACGTTGCGTTTGTACGGCAATGCTGATCCCGATTGGACGGCCGGTGTACGGCACATTTGCGTACGGCAGGTACCGCAGCGCCGCCCTGGTTGAGGTCAACGCCCACTCGCTGTTCTCCAAGTACTTCAGCGAGAGCGGCAAGCTGGTGGGTGTCGAGTGCTTTTGCCTTGGGGTCGTGGTAAGCAAGGCGTCGTCTTCCTGAGGAGGTTGTCCTGGGTTGGTTGGGCGGAAGCAACACGCTGGTAGCTGTGGGATCAGGTGGGATCGAAGGTGGTGGCACGGCGGCTTTTCGGCATACGGTAGACATGGACAGGGGTGGTTGAGAGGAGTTGGAGCAGAGGGGTGGAGGAAACGGGAAATGCGGGCTCGGCATGCGACGGACGCTGCGCCGTGGGGTCTGGCACGGTGACTCGTTGCGGCGCCGTGCCACGTGTCTCGAACCTGCGCTCAGGTGAGCCGCCCGATGTTCGCAGTATCTGTCTGCGAGCCGTAAGGGCGCGCCTGCACCACGCACACCGTACGCCCACGCTTCGTCAAGATATTGTTTCCACTACCAGACTATGCCGTGCCCCACAGGCTAGCCGGCTGTTCACCTAGGCCATGGAGCTGGTTGAGGAGGAACAGTACCGTATGTGGCCTGGGATTTCCCCTACAAGTTCAGTGTTACTGACAACGATGCTTTTTATAACTTCCCAACCTCCGCAGGTTAGCCGGCTGTTCACCAAGATCACGGAGCTGGTGGAGGAGGAGGACTCCCTTGTGTTCGTGCTCATTGACGAGGTGGAGAGCCTCACCAGCGCGCGCAAGGTACGTATGGCATGCATGCCGTACAGCACCTGTAGCAGCAGTACGTCTGTACGACAGCGCCGTTGTGCGAGCGCCGTCGGTCTGCGTCCTTCATCGTAGCATGCCGGCCCGACGCATTACCGGTATACCCCACGCCTGCCGCACGCCACCATTTGTCCCACCCGATGCGTACGCAGATGTACGACCGCCCTGCATTGCCCATGGCCGCTGTGCATGTCCGGATAGATCGAAGCCGTACCGTCTGAAGCCTTCCGATATGTCATCCAGCACGCTTCCGGTCTGCAGACAGCGCAGTCACCTGTTGCCGCGTACCGTGCGCACCTGCGCTGACCCCCTCCCCGTCCTCCTCCTCAGGCCGCCGTGTCGGGCTCCTGACCCCTCCGACGCCATCCGCGCCGCTGATGCTGTTACGCCCCCTACACCCCTCCTTACATTGCGTCTTCGCGTTTCGTGCCATCGTGCGGTACCTTCCCCCAGGCCGCCGTGTCGGGCTCCGAGCCCTCGGACGCCATCCGGGCTGTCAACGCGCTGCTGACGCAGCTGGACGCCCTGCGCCGCCACCCGAACGCGCTGGTGCTAACCACCAGCAACATTACGCAGGTACACAGTCACAGAGCACGTGCCGGTTGCTCCTCCTTGCGCATGCTCTGTAGCCTTGGGCCAGGCACGGCAGTTACTTGGTGTAAGGGCCAGCAACCATATTGACCAACCTCTAACCACTAACCACGCCAATGCCCCTTCCCCCCAAGGCGATCGACGTTGCCTTTGTGGACCGGGCAGACATCAAGGTAGGGAGAATGCGCCACGTAACCCTAGTGGCCGCAAAAGGGTCGCCTGCTCTTCCTTACAGTGCCACGCCGTGGCATGGTGCCCCGGGTCGTGACGTGTGCAAGCTGTGTCGCACTGCTGATGTGCCACACGACCCAGCATTGCCCAAGCTGCAAGTGGGCCCGCCATCGCTCCGCCACCACCTCTCGTAGGCCAACATCGCCACGCCCCTACTCACCAAGTTGCAATCGCCCAAACTGCTCCCTTATCCCCCCGCAGGCCTACATCGGGCCTCCCTCCCTCCCCGCGCGCTATGAAATGCTGCGCAGCTCCGTCATTGAGCTCGGTCGCGCGGGAATCATCGCAGGTGTGGTACGGGGCTTCCACGGTGGGCGGCTCTCAAGGCAACTGGGGACGCAGGCTTCGCTTGAGAAGTTCTGGCGGCCAGGTTGTGCAAGAAGGGGAAGGGTGTCCTCCACGAGCTATTCAATCCACCACTGGTGCTCTCTTCCACGTTCCTGATCCCAGATACTCCAGGGACGCTTGACCCGGGGCACCCCTGCCCGTCCAGCAATCACTTGCCCCTATGCACCTGTCTACCCCCGTCGCCCCATCCCGCTGCCGCCCAACAACACCGTGTTCACCACACAGGCGACGTGGGCCAGCTCCTGCTGCCGTACGCGGACGCCGCCGCCTCCGCCCCAACCGCCAACGGCACGCCGTACGACACCATGGCCGGGCTCCACGACCACCCCAACCACCAGCACGCGCTGTCCAACTGCGTGCCACACCCAACCGCTTCTGCTCCCAGCGCCGCCGCGGAGCTGTGCGGCACCGCGCAGCCTTACCCCACACCGCCTCCCTCGTCCCTGCCCCACTCAGCACCCCATGGCAACGGCCTGGCAGCTTCCCACCCTGTGTCATCAACAGCATCAGCTGCTGCGACTGGGCCTGCAGGCATCACAGCGGCTGTGCACCACAGCGCAACGCTGCTGCGGGCTGCTGCCGCCTGCGAGGGCCTCAGCGGTCGCACACTGCGGAAGCTGCCGTTCCTAGCACACGCGGGGCGGGGCGGGCAGCTGGCGGTGCCGTGTGGGTTAGGGGCGTACCTGGGGGCGCTGTGTGAGGCGGTGGGGCGGGAGAATGAGGACAGGGAGCAGCTGGCGAGCGGGTGAGGGAGGAGCGTGTATCTGTGTGTGGGTTAGCGTGCCGTGTGGGTCAGGGGCGTACCTGTGGCCGCTGTGCGAGGCGGGTGCAGAGGGAGAATAGGGACAGGGAGCAGCTGGCGAGCGGGTGAGGGAGGAGAGTGTATCTGTGTATGGGTTAGCGTGCGTGCGGGTTGGGTTTTGGTGAATGTAGCGATGTGGACGGGAGAATGAGGTCTAGAAGCACTTGCGAGCGGGTGCCGTGAGGGCGGTGTGGGTTAGCTTGCGTGTGTGTTAGGGTGTGGTGATGGCGGATGTGGGCGGAAGGACGAGGACAGGGAGCAGCTGGAGAGGGGGTAATGGCAAAAAGGCGGGCGGCGTACCGTAATAGCGGGCGACGAAAACGCGCGAGTGGGAAAGTGGTCCGATTGATGGACAACTATCACAACAGGACAAACCACAGGACTCATGGGTTAGGATGTGGATTGTGGCAGTTGGGCGCGTCAGTGTACCATGGGGTGGTGCTAGTGCTATTGTGGGCGGTGAAGCGTGGGCAGCTGGAGGTCGCCAGTGATCGGGTGAATGGTGGTGAATGGTACCTGGAGTGCATGGGAGGATACCCGGAGCATGTGGGCTACGGCACGTGTAGGCACTTGGTCTAGGTGTCAGTCTGGATGAGCCGTGCCCGTGCCCAACTGCCCAACTGTCAGCACGAGGTTTCTGAAGACGACCGTTGGCGGAGGGGCATCACCTTCATCACACATGGTGCAAAGCGGCTCATGGTATACTTTGCAGGATTGTGGTCGGGCAACCCGGTACTGAAGGCATTCGCGAAGCCTTCGCAACACGCGCCTTGCCTAAACGGTCACCCCTCCGCTGCCGCACGGCAACAAGGGCTCTTGCGCTACACAACTCACCATGATGTATAAGTAGCTCACTGCTTTCAGGACAGGCCGAACGTCTGCAGACAAACACTGCAGCGATCCCATTGCGGTTGCTCTCTTTGGTACTGTATTAGCACACCAGCCTGCCATGCATTAGCAATATTAACAATGCATAAACCAGATGCGCTTCTTCAGCGCCGCTGCGCTGTCGGGCATGCAAGCGGAGGCCCATCGGCCTGCTCGCGTTGCAGCTTTTGCCCATGGAGGGCATGCCACGCACCGCTTAGCGTCGCGACCACCCCTCGGAAACAGCTTTCTTACCCCTCTTCTGGGCTCCACCACGCCCCAGTGTTGGTTCGGGCGTAGGCTCCGGAAAGCGCCTGTCCGAAACAACGGCCCCCAGCCCCCAGCTGCCGTACCTCGCCAAAAGCGTCCAACGGCCCAGGGCCCCGAACCGAGCCCGGAGCAACCGGGTTCCACTCTCTAGGGGGCACATGTCCTCACTTTGGGCTGCTATAACTTTTTCAAGGACAAAAAGATAAGGTCGTGCCGTACCGTAGTGATACGAATTTTTCGTGATATTATCGTTCGGGACGCCTGCCAAAATGGGCTGATAATAAATTC
>VFQN01001709.1_pt1 | contig 35704 bp, 55 predicted proteins | sample 3512371 | NCBI WGS metagenome assembly VFQN01 (sample SAMN10412370, study PRJNA504923) | tailings metagenome | isolation source: Replicate 2 from Balatoc abandoned mine | place: Philippines: Itogon, Benguet | collected 2017-08-28
GGTCGGGACCAGTAAGGATCGTGTGGCCACACCACCTGGAATGTAACATAAAATGCCAAAATAAGCACGATCGTACAGTTGTGGTCCCCTCCCAGAACCCAGCCCGTCCAAGCACGGACAGAGGGCTGGTCCCGGCTATTGGGTACACGGGGCTTCCCACCCCCTTTGTTTTGCCGTTTAGGCAGATTCCATCAGCTTGAAGAATTGCCCAGCCCCAGGGGAACCGGCCTTAGGCTTGCATATAGGCGGTGGGAGATCTCTCCTGGCGTGGGACACTACTGTCCGTAACCACACACCCATGATACGCCTTATCCTCCGCGTACCGTACGCAGGAAAACGTCGAGGCCCTGCTACTTATGACCGACAAGTACAATGTCGCCGTCGTGCGGGGCCATTGCTGCCAATTCCTGGCGACACACGTGTCGGAGATGGACTTGGCGCACCCCCTGGACTCCCCGCGCAACGTCCTGCGTGGGGCCTCCCTGGCGCACGTGTACGGCAGCAGCAAGGCGCAGGACATGGTGCCGTACAGCGAGGCGTGCATGAAGGCCGTGGACGGCGCGCTCGCAAAGCTTGTGGGCACTCACTACGCGTGCACGGGCTGCTCCGCCTACTCCTCGTCCAGTGCGATCTGCCCTAAATGCCATTACGCATGCTCACCCATGTTCTTTCCGGCGGATAAGGCCCAGGCAGCTCGCCTGCTGGCGCTGGTCAAGGACGCCCGCTACCCCACGCTCGTCGTGCACGAGGTGCAGGTAGGGACTTTACACTGCACGAAGTGCAAAGGTCGGTGTTATCAATTATCAGCCGAGTAGCAGGCCTGCATTGCCGTACCGGTACAAGGAACCCCAACAACTTGCTGTCGGTGTGCTGCACCAGGCAGCTGCACGTGGCTCACACGCCTTAGGGTACGGTATCAGCTTGCACTACATTAGCGGCAATCCGGCACCACAAGTCGGTAGCACGTATGACGCAGTGCGCTCGTGGCCCTTTGCCCACTTGTGCTTGCTTGCAGACGGCGGTCACATGCGCTGCCTTCCACATCATGAAGTGCTGAGTGGCGGGCTGAGTGGCCAGGAGCAATGGCGCGGAATGGCGGCGCTGCGGCGGGCGCAGGGGTGACGGCAAAACGGGCATTCAAGCAAGGTCACGCAGTCTTGGTGCCGTACCGGGGTGTAGGTGCTCATTAGACGCTTGAGTAGAGGACATGGTAGGGAGTTTGGATGGCGTGCTTGGCAGACACAGAGGACTGTGATGCAGGACTTGGTAGGGACGCTGCTGTTGGAGGTGTTGCCTATGCGTAAGCGTGCCTGCTACCGTAAATGCGTACACTGAGGCAGGTGCGAAAGGAGGGGGCACGGCACGTGCCCGTGGACATGCTGGTCAGTGTCTGTAATGTGGTAGTTGCGCCAAGCTCAACAGCCAACACCATTCACCTTATATCTTTTGTACAGTGGTACCCTTATCCGGCTGAACTCTCCTTTACTGAGTTGTCTTCTAAAGTTGGCTTGTGCCGCAGTCTGTCAGCACGGTACATGAACGCTAGCCTAGTTATGCTCGCAAGCTGACCCAAATGACCGTGAGGCAGATAGTAACAACATTCCTGCGTGGCGCAAAGCAAGCCGGTCAGGGCAAGCAGGACATCGCGCGCGAGGCAGTTGTTGAGCTCATACAAAAAGCAGCAGCCAAGCAGAGCGGCATCAGAAAGGGCTGGCAAGTTAAAGCAGCCAGCTGGGTCAAGAAGGTCCACGTTGATCGCGGCGATGTCAAAATTGGCCGGCTGATGCCGGGCGGACGTTTCGCGGTCGACCCGGCGCTGCTGCCGCGCTACCTCGTGCCTGAGGACCTCGACAAGTTTGAACTTAAACCATACGTGGAGATTCCGGCGCCAAAGAAGGCGGAGGAGAAGAAGGCGGAGGCCCAGAGCTAATACCCTGGACAGCGCCCTGCGGCACCCTCCTTCAGCTTAGCACAGCAGGCACTCCCAGGGTAGCTCCCCAGGGGCGCAGTAGTGATCTGGCTTTCACCCCAGGGGTATGAGCAGCATGGAGGCTTCATAATGCATTCAGGCGGGCGAGCCTGGCACGAGTCTGGCTGCATGCGGCCGCCCCACGGCCGCCCCTTCTCTTTTGAGAGCGCACCAGGCAGGCCTGGCAGCGGGCGGCAGGCTGCACGGTTTGGAGACGCTTCCACGGCCACCCGTGTCTCAGCAGTAATCCGGCGAGCAGCTTGCGCAGGCGTAATGCAGTCTTATCCTGATGCCCTGCGTACGGGCCGCACCTGAGGCCCCTCACCGGCGGACAGCAGCTGCGGCGGGCCTGGGCGGCCGAGCGGCATGGACCTGACATTCTAGCGATTGGCTTGGGGTCAGCCCCAGAGCCCTCAGGACAAAAGGGTCACCTGTGGGACTGCCTGAAGGACGTGGACAGTGTGGCCGCAGCAACCAGCGGCTGAGGTCAGTGTGGGGCCTTGTTGTGCACCTCCATACCCGTCGCTGGGCAGGTAGCATACCCGTCGCTGGGCAGGTAGCAGCCGCCAAGCGTCATGGCGCACATGTTTCACGGTTGGTGTGGTAGAGGGCCAGGGGGCGCTGAGCATGATAGAGGGTCAGGGGTGGCTAAGCAACAACATGGCGGCGCTGCATAAAAATCAGTGAAGCTGCTGGCCGGGCGCTTGTGGTCCTAGGGCGAGGGGGTGCGCTTGTAAGTGCTGCTACGTGTAGCGGATCATTGCCGATGGACGTAGGAAGCGGCAGGTGGCAGTGTGCGGGTGTCCTTTGGGCTATACCAGGCTGAGCATGAACTGCCCTTACGTGTTGTTAATCATCGCTGATGGACGTGGAAAGCGGAAGGTGGTGGTGTCCGGGTGTCCTGTGGGCTAAGACCTGGTACGCTGGCAGGCTCAGCGGCAGCCCTCCTGTGTGCTATCGTCAACGAGCACAATGGCGTCAGCGCAAGGAGTTGCTTCTTGCATGGTTGGAGCGGCATCAGTGGACACATGGCCATGAGCATGGTAGCGTGTTGCGGTTGGTGCGGGCGGGCGGTGCTCTCTGCTCTGACTTGGGGGTCTGGAATGTGCATCCGGGGGGCATTGCATGGCATACTGCTGAACGTGGCGGGCCGGGGCGGTTCCTCAGTGCACCACGAGCGGGCAAGCAGCGAGGATTGCGGTCATGCAAGGAACGGTGGATACTTTGTGTCGCGTGCAACACTCAGCGTGTAAGGCGGCGTAACGGCGGATGTCTGTGTCACGTGTGACACTCAGCATGTGAGGCTTACGTGACGTTCCAGGTCCGGCAACACCCAATGTGCGACGCACTGGTACCATAACAGCTGTGGACTTGGGCTCCTTGGGCTGCGCGTACGAGCTAGAGAGCGGGGCAGCACAGCTCACCCACAGCTGTCGCAAAAGGTACCATGACCATTCATCCAACGAACAGCTCCCAATGAGGTCCCGCATAATCTGTGCGCGGGGTTTCGGCTGCATGTTTCCGTGCATACGGTACGTGTTAGGGGTGGTGTTTGCACTTGGATTGCGCTTTGGGCGTCGACCAGTGGGACCCGCTTGGCGTGGCTGAACTAAGCCCTCAACTCTTGCACTCAGCTGCACCCAGCTGAACCTTCTGTGATATCCCCAGCCAGATGCATGTCGTACCGTCCCAACACAAACGGGGGCCATGAACGTCTGTCGCTGACCAGCGCACCTTTTTACGCTGTGCATTGAGATAACACGCCGCCCAATCTGATTCGATCTGATTCGAAGCAGACAGCCACGAGACCGCATAAGCAGGATATTGTCATGAAGCTTTACACTGCCAGTACGCCTTGCCCGGGGTCGTAATGAGGCTTCACACAGCCGCCCCAGGCACATGAGATTGTGCCTTTGCGGCACCGTGCAAAACAAGTACTGACTGCCCAGACGCCGCTGTGGCCGCCTTCAAGCATGGCGCACAGGAAGTGGCAGGTCATGGAGCACCACAGACAACAAGTGCACGCCCGCACTGCACACTACCGCAGTCCAGCACACTGTCCAGCAACAGCTCTACCATCTTGATCGGCCCTGACACATACCAGTATTACCAGTTTACCACACCTCACGCGCCTTGCATTGCCACCGACAAGAAGGGCACCACCTTGCCACGTGGCACACACGTTACACAAAGCCAGGGCCTTCTCGCCCGCATGCCAAACTGTTTGGACTCAGGTCATGCTACTTGACGCAGACCGTACCGTTTGATGCAAACAGAGATGGAAGGGCAAGACCCTGTCGTACCGTGCCCTCGCCAACATAAGATCGATATCGCTGCAGCCAGGAGGTCGTCCCTATCGCCACAGGAAAGGTTTCGCCCCTGGGGAGCAGCACACACTGGCAAGCGCTGAGCTGCCCACTCGCTCGCCGTCGGCCCGCTGTGGCAACGGCGGCACCAAGAGTACCGGTACTCCAGCACAGGGGAGGGGGCTCCCCTGCTCCAGCACGCTCAGCAGGCTGCCGCCAGGGCCCCTGCAGGCAGGCCAACGCTGTCATCAACGCTTGCATATAACGTTATGGCATGAAGAGCGACCACGCTGCGGCCGTACGTACGTAGGCATGGCAAGGCAACGCGTACGCCCGTAACTACAGAGACAAGAGTACGTCTGCAAGCATTCGCACATGGGTGCGCGTGTGACATACTACACACGGTACGTACCGCCCGACCGCGCCCGTACGCCCGCAGCACCGTGTCCCACTCCGCCGCTCCCACCCTCCACTCGCAACTCCGCCTCCTTTCCGGTCTTCTGCTCCTTCGCCGTGACCACCACCTGGCCATCCTGGTCAAGGCGGAACGTGACCTCAATCTGCGGCTCGCCGCGCGGTGCCGGCGGGATGCCGTCCAGGCGTAAAGTGCCGATGCGCTTGTTTTCGCGCGCATACTCGCGCTCGCCCTGCAGGATGTTGATCGTCACGCTGGTCTGGCCGTCCTCGGCGGTGGAGAACACATCGCTCCTGCTGGCGCCCAGCTCGGTGCTGCGCGGGATGAGCCTGAACATAATGCCGCCCAGCGTCTCCACGCCCAGGGACAGGGTACTGGCCTCCAACACCGCAGTGCCCGCCACCTCGCCAGTCAGCAGACCAGCCTGGGGATGTGGACAGGCAAAGGCGATCGGAGGTGAGCACTGTCGACTTGGACGCACGAACAGGACGGAGTGCGGCTTCTACTGTACGGGGGAGCGTACTGCGAGCCGCACGCACCCTCACTCCACCCACCTGCACTGCTGCCCCCTTGGCCACGAGCTCCTCCATGTCCTCCACCACCACGATCTTCTCGCCCGCCATTTGCCGCACCACCTCCGCCACGGCGGGGATGCGGGAGCTGCCGCCCACGAGGAGGACGTCTTGCACGTCGGACATGCACATCCTAGCGTCGCGCAGGGCCTGCGCAAGGGGACATGACACGCGTAGTGTGCGGGGGCCGTTGAACCGATTTATTACTCGGCACGCATGCAGAGCAGGGTGGTGGAAGGGGTAACAAAGTACTAGTAAGGGGGAGGCCCCTTCAACCCACTGTGGCGACAACAGCAAGGTGAGGCCTCTGCATCGTTAAGCAACTAACACCGACGCCTCTGAAACGTGCAAGCGGAACTTCATGCCATGCACCTGGTGTTGCACCCACATGTCGCAGAGCATAGCAGAAAGGCATGGTTGCGCTGCCCCAGCGTGTACCACGCTAGCTGCCGTATGTTCCTCGAGTGACCCCGGTATGCCCAGTGTTCTTCTGCTCTGGCCCAGTGTTCCGTTACTCTTGCAACGCATGCACCCCCAACGCACAATCGTCATGGGGATCTTGCAGCGCTCGATCAGCTCGTGGCACAGCTCGTCAAACTTGGCGCGCGTGAGGGTCAGGTTGACGTCCTTGGTGCCGTTGGCTGTGGTGGTGATTGCGGGCAGGCGGATGGTGGTCTCGGTGGCCGAGGACAGCTCGATCTTGGCCTGCTCGGCGGCCTCGATCAGGCGCTGTGGGAAAGGAGTGGAGCAACGCACGCTGAGTGGAAGGGCACCAACAGCATGGACGCACCCGCTCAGATAGCAAGTAAGCAACCTGCTTGACAAGAGGAGCTGCAGACCTGCTCATCCCAAATTTTACGGCCTACCTGCAGCCCATGACCCCACGCCTCCTACAATCAGCAGACAGGTCGATCGCCAAGCTGCTGACCTGGTGGCCCTGCCCCACGCACCTGCAGCGCCTGCTTGTCCTCGCGCAGGTCGATGCCCTCCGTCTTCTTGAACTCCTCCGCCACGTAGTCTACAATGCGCCGGTCGAAGTGGATGCCGCCCAGGTACCTGAAGCCAGCGTGGGACAGCACCTCAAACACGCCGTCGCCTGCCTACGGAAAGGGAGGGGGCGAGGGTGAGGGGCGGGGGCAACGGTTCAGTGTAAAGCGGTTGGGGCGCAAGGATCCGCAAGCGTGCATGCCGGCCTCATTGGGCTAGGGGGAACACACCAATATGAAGGGAAATACCTAGGGATTCGCTAGGAAAAAACCTTTCCGGCCGGCATCAGGTCGTTGGGTTCATGCCCAAGCACGCCAGGCAGCAAGGCCTGACGCCAGCCAACAGCCGCGTGCCGCAACCACCATTTTACTCGTTTTACTCATGACAACCTCCGCCTTCACATCCCCCCACCGCTGCCGCAGCACATCCCTGTTTGTTGCCGTGTCAATGTCACCTGGCGCGCCTCATCCTCACTCTAGTCTTGAAAAGGAGGTTGCAGGTTATTGGAGATCGGAGGTTGGGTTATCCGCTTACCTCGACTACTGTAACGTTGAGGTTGCCGCCCCCAAGGTCGAAGACCATGACCGTACGGTTCTCAATGCGATCGGCCGTGTGTGCCAAGATGGCGGCGGTGGGCTCGTTGATGAGGCGCAGCACCTGGGTACAGTTGCGGACGCAGACGTGTGGTTTAGGAAAAGCTTGGGCTGAGATGAATGTGGGTGAGGTGACAGACTCGAGGGTGAGGTGCAGGGCCTACTGGGGGCGGGATGGCAGGAAGGCATCGAAGGCCACAACGACAAGGAGGTGCGCTATGGACCCATCGCGCATCCAGAGAGGGCAACGTGAGAGATGGCTCAGGAGCAAGCTTGCCCACCTGCAGTCCGGCTGCCTTGCCCGCGGCCTTGGTGGCGTGACGCTGGACGTCGTTGAAGTAGACCGGCACGGAGACGACAGCCTTGTCGACCTGCAAGGGGCACGGACCGCGCCAAACCATGGTACCGGTATTCCACTCACGAATAACGGACAGTGCGTGTGCGAGTGCATGCCACAGGGATTTCCGCAAGGTGGGGAGTGACATTTCTAGATAGCCGCCAGCCACTAAAACAAGCCCAGCACGGCAAGTCGGCAACTCCGCTTCCCACTGCCTACATAGGCTTGTTACGCTTGTTACCCTTTCAGCTCCTTTAACGGGTCTAACCCCCACCTGCTCGCCCAGGTGCGCAGCCGCGTCGTCCACCAACTTGCGAAGCACGTGCCCGCTGACCTCCTCGGGCGTCAGCGCCCGGCCGGCGTGCGGGCACCACAGCATGGTGTCACCGCAGACCTCGGCCATCTTGGAGTGAACGGAGCAGTCCGACGGGACGGAAGAGAAAAGAGGACTTCAGGTTAATGGTGCCACAGGGACCTAAACAGCCACAAGGAACTGGACAGGAGCCATGCCGGTACGTCGTGTTACCGTACATGACGGCTGGCTTCGGGACGGAGGCGTGCAACAGCGGGCGGGAGGGGGGAGGGGGCGTGGACTGTAACGTACATCCCCGATCCCCCTACCTTGTAGGGCAACTGCTCGGTCTCTTCCGGTCCAAGCTCGGACCAGTAGCTGCCCATGAAGTGCTTGAAGGACGTGAAGGTGTTCTCAGGGTTGGACGCAGCCTGCAGCTTTGCGGCCTGCACCGCGGTACGGCAGGGGCACGCAGGCAACACGGGGCGGGTTGAGGCATGTGTTGGGTGGGCATGGCATTGCTGCCGTGGTCAAGATTGAAATGGTAGATGCACGCTATCGTAGCATGAGCAGCTAGCAGTCGGCCCCCGCGGCCGTGGTTTGTTGGTCGTGCAACCTCGTGTGCTGTTCCACGATCGATGAGCCCGGAACGTCCTTAGTTCCTTACCTGCCCAACCAGAACGCCGTCCGCGGTGAAGGCCACCACGGAGGGCGTCGTGCGGCCGCCCTCGGCGTTGGGGATGATGGTGGGCTTCCCGTCCTGCATGACGGCCACAACCGACTTGGTGGTGCCCAGGTCGATGCCAACCACCTTGCCGTCCACCTGCACAGCACGTAACCACGTGTCAGTCGAAAGTCAGTCCCAGTTGGGCAACCTATGTCAAGTAAAGTCACATGAGCTAGTTCGAGGCCTAATTAACGCTATGCAATTAGCTCATTTTCACCTTCTCGTTGTTCATCGCATGGACGGAGACCGCGAGGCCGCGGCGCGGAGAGCTGCGCGCGCACATGCGCATGCGAGCAGCGGCAGGGGCCCTGCACACGGCCTGGCCGCGAAGCGACGACATCTGGGTGGCAACCATGGTACTGTTGCTTTGTATCAGCTGTTGGGTCAACTGGGTTGCGACTGGGTCCGGGTTGGCGTAGCGGACGAGGCGCGGGGTAGGATCAGGAGGTAAGACAGCGGCAGGAGTGCCCGACGGTGCGCGATAAGACCAAGAGAGGTGTAGTATGGCAAAGTATGCACACAATTGCACCGTAAGATACTGGGCCACGAGGTAATGGGTCTTCATTGTACGGCGCTGGTTGGCAGACCGAACGTCCCCGGCAGACGCGCACGCGCCGGTTGCGCTTCCTCGCAAGTTGCACCAACTGACGCCTCCGCACCCTTACTGTCAATTGCTAGTCCACTGAAGCAACAAAGCTGCAACACAAGGCATTCAGCCATGTTGCAAACCCATGCAAGGCAGCTGCCAGAGGAAGCCACGTTCCCTCGTGCCGTGAGATCGTGGGGCGACGCCCGTTTCCCAGCCGCACTAGATACGTCGGGAACTCAGACTGGCTCGATTGAGCCATACCCATGAACAGCTGCGTACCCATCAGTCGGGATGGAGCTCGCCGCTTGTGCCACTTTGGCACCACCGCTCAGCGTGGCACAAGGATGGTGCCCGAGGAAGAGCTCGTTCCAGAGCACCGACGGCTCCAGCTGGTAACATCTTCGAATGAGATGATGTGTCATGTCCACCCGCCACGTTTTGCACCCTATGTGCGTGTCGGCTGCAAGGCGTCCCGCCTCGCGAGGGAACGTTGTGTTCGGTCCCGCCTCGGTCAAGGGTCTTGCATGTAGCGACAAGACTGGTATGACATCTACACAATGTTGTGCGGTATGTCCGTAGGCTCGAGACCGCAAGCCGAGCGATAATAAGTATAAGTGCTGGGTACTCTTACAACAGGTCCATATGCTCTCCGGAAGTAGAAACGTTCGGTTATTTTCACGAGGACCATGGGCAGGTCATAGCAGGCACAACAGCGAACGACAAACAACTTGCCGTATGTCTGCCAGCTGCTGTACTGCGAAGCTGGCTGTCACTGTTCTGCATCACAGAGCACACGGAGCAGGTTGTTGCATACGCCTGCGGGCTTGGCGAGGCTGGCCACTACTAAACTCTGCACAAGGAAGTTTTCGTGTCTGCCCTGTCGTGCTTGTGGCAACAGGGGCTCGTGGCGTGTGATGTGCAATCAGTTGCTAACCGCTAACCGCGACCGGCCGTCGAAGGCACTACCACCCGGCAGTTCCAGCCTCCATCATGTGCAGCCAAATCGCAGAGCAGCAACTACGGAGCCCGTCTACACAGGCCCATGCCTACCACCTCGCCTTATCCTCTCAACACCACCACACCGCCGCACCATGTGCGACCAGGGGAGCTCCCATGTATGCGACTCTACTATCATACTACGTCCTCAACACCGCGAACCGGGCGCCCTCCCCTGCCCCCGGCCCCAGCACCACCCCGCCCACCACCGGCCCCAGCGTCACCCGCTGCAGTGCCGTACGCAGTACATGCAGCGGGCGGTACACCTCCAGGTCGCGGCCGTACACCGCCACCTGGCTGTACAGGTTGACCACCATGGGCGGCCGGCGCAGCCGGCCCCAGGCCTCTCTTCCTCCGGCCCTCTCTTCTCCTGCTGCTGCTGCTCCCCCCTCCTGCGCACCATCCTGTGCATCAGCAGTGCTGCCAGGCCCCCGCTCGCCTAGCTCATCTCCATCCTCCTGTTCGTCCCCGTCTTCATCATCCCAGTCCTGCCCCCCAGCCCACACCGCATGCACCCAGTTGGGCGCATCCGCCCCGTGCTGCTGGATCACCCCCAGAGCCACCTCCGCCAGCAACACCAGCGCCGTGCAGACGTCCCCTCTCCCTCCCCCAGCCCCACCTACCATCACAGCCCGCGCCCCCGCCCGCTCCTGGCCCCCCATGCCCATCCCACTCCCCACTCCAGCAACCCGCTCCGCCGCGGCCGCAGACGTCGCGCGCAGCACGGCGATCAGCAGCCGCTCCAGGCCCGCCGTAAGCCGCACACTCCGCCGTACAGTGCCGTACAGCGTCCGCGCGGCGAGCGTTACGGCGGCCGCCACCGCAGGCGGCGGCTCCTCCCCGGGTGTCCATGCCGGTGCCGTTGAGAGCAGGCCGCCCGCCGCCGCCAGTGCAGCGGATACCAGCTGCTGCTCCAGCGGCAGACCGCCTTCCTTCTCCCTCTCCTGCCCTTGTCCTTGCCCCTGCTGCTCACCAGAAGCGCTGCTGCTAAGGCTCAGCAGCGCAATCGCCAGGCGGTCTGCGACCGCAGCAGGGCTGTCCTTCTCCTCCTCCGTCCCCTCCTTTTCTGTCTGTTCCCGCTGTTGCTCCACGCCTCCCTGACCTTGCTGCTGCTGCTGCCCCTCGCGCCCGGCGTCCGTGAATGTTTCCTCGCCAACCACGCCTGCTGCATCCACACCAGTGCCTTCCACACCATCTGGTGCACCTGCGTCTCCCTCCACAGCGCGAGACGCACCGTCCGCGGGTCCCTCACGGGGCGCCTCCACGCCCGCGTCACCCGCTGTGCTAGCGCCCCGAGCAGCAGTGCTCTGCGCCCCAACATCAGGCCCAGGAACCTCGTCGGTTGCTGCTGCACCATGTGTGGTTGTTGTGGGGTCGACGGGGGCAGCGTCGCCATCGGCCGCTGCCCGCTCCACCTCCCGCAGTACCTCCCGTACGACGGACTTGATCTGGTCGTCAAGCTGCCCGCGTACGACAGCAGGAACCTGTACGTGCATACGGGCGCCCGTAGGCCGAGCATGTTTGAGTTACGGCGTTGGGATAAGGGCTTCCCCAAAGTGGGACTAGTAAGGCTGCCCGACCTTGTCTTGCGTGCGCGCAGGCACTGCGTTCGGGCAACGTGCATCTGTGTGGATAGCAGACAGGACACCACTGCAAGCGCTGTGTCCTGGATGCCCACGACTTACACATCGTGCTCTGCAGTGGCGTAGCATGCACATCGTCACACCCACCTGTGCCACCAGGCGCTGCAGACAGGACACCTCCGCCGACTGCGCCGCCAGGCCCGCGGCCGCCGCCACAGCCTCCTCCGGCACCGTGCCGGGCAGCAGCGCCTGGGCAGGGCAGGGAGGCATTAGACTAGATAGTAAGAAAAGGAAAAAGGCGTAGTTGCAGCTGCACAGGGACGAGTGCAGCATCGCAATAACACGCCTTGGCATACAAAGCTCCCGCCTGGACGCCGCATTCCGTCTTTCCATGTGGCTAGCAGTCACAGACCCCCTCCCACCTGCAGTGACCATAGCGCGTTCTGGCGCAGCTGCCACCCGACTCTTCGCTGCCACCCAAGCAGCACACGACGAACCCAGCCGTCTGGTACGCCTCAACACACTCGCCCCACCTGCAGTGACCTCAGCGCGTTCTCCCGCAGCTGCTGCCGAACCGCCGGCAGCGCCGCCTCCAGGCTGCGACGTACCGCCGCCGCCGCCGTGCCCTCCAGCAGCGGAGCCGCCGCCGACAGGGCCTCGGGCAGCGGCAGCGGCGGCGGTAACGACGCGGTTCGGGACGGCGCGTCGCCGGCTACAGGAGTATTTGCGTCTGCCGCCGCCGCAGCCTCCTCCTGCACCGGGGGTAGCGCGGTGGGTTACATTCTCAATGGAAAGCAGTTTGTGACGGGGCGCATTTACCTGCGACTGAAAGGCAGTGCCACAACCCAACAATGTAAGCGAGGAGCCCTGTTATTTGCTGCGCAGTACGGCACTGAGTGCCCCCGCTTCAGCCCCCACCTGCCACTGCCTCGACCGTTCCGTGAGCAGCGGCCGCAGCTCCTCTGCCAGAGCCCGCAGCTGCAGTGCCACAACCTGGGGGACGGGGCAAGCAACACACGCACACTTTGGCCTGACGTTTCAGTCGCACCCAAAACACGGCCGCCCGTTGTACCTCTCGGGGTTGCGAGCCAACGCACACGCTGACACGCAAAGCACAACTGCGGCACCACCGCCGCAAGCGCCGCCGCCGTGCTGCTCACCGCCAGCACGCCCGCCGAGTGTGCCGCACGCTTCTACACACTTGCTAGTACACACCCGCCCACCTGCGGCACCACCACCTCCAGCGCCGCCGCCGTGCCGTTGACCGCCAGCACGCCCGTCACGTAGCCCACCACGTCCCTCATGGGAACCATGGCCTCGGCCGCGCCCGCCGCCGCGCCCGCCGCGCCGCCGGCGGCGCCGCCCCCGCCCGCCTCCGCGCCTAGGCCCAGCCCAAGGCCCAGGCCGGGACTAGAGTACTGCGACAGTAGCGCCTGGGCCAGCGCCTGCTGCAGCCGGGAGGGCCCGCGGCCGGCCAGGACCTGGAAGTGGGAGCCAACGGAAGCTTCGTTAGCCGTTAGCAGGGATCCCACCAGTGCATCTGTCGTCCGCAACGGAGCTGCCGCTGCCGCATATCACATCAAGTGAAACGGATGGGGAGGATACCACTGGATCAAGTTAGCCCAAGCCTTACCTCGGCCACGCTGTCAGGGATGAGGGCGGCGGCGGCAGTGGCGCTGCCGCCGCCTGGCGCCGGCACCCGCACCAGCGGCGCCTGAGGCACCCGCCGGGGGCCCAGCGGCCGCCCATCGCCGCCTCCGCGGTCCCGGGCGGCCGGGGACGCCAGCGCGCCACAACTGGCTCCGCCTCCGCCGCTGGTGGTGGGGTGGGCGGCAGCGGCTGCTGCTGCGCGCTGGAGGACGCGGGAGGCCTCCTCCAGGGCTGCAGTGGACAACCAGCGCGCGTGAGAGAGATGAAGTAAAGAGGATACAACAAGTATGGATTTTGGTACACTGCGGGGTGTGCGGGGTAAGGGATGCGTGGTGCACGGGAAGGTGTATAAGGGCCACCGCAGTCATGACGTGCGGTTGTTGAGGGGGAGGGCATGCAAAGAAATTGCATGCCGTGCGGCGGTGACAGCGTGTAGGAGTGGGGCGCTCTGGGGCTGTGCCACACCAATGCCGGAAGGAGCGTGCGAACTTGCAATACATGAGCACCGGAGTGGCTACAAGCCCTTATGCGGGCCTAGTGTTGCGGAAGTGACGACGTTCCGACTTGTTGTGCAAAGCTCCAGCCGCAGCCCGCATGGGTGCTTCCATATGTCATGCGCCCAGCTAACCCACCTGGGCAGCAGTGCTCCAGGAAGCGAGAGTCGATGAGACCGTCGCTGTCCTGCGGGGTGTGGCAAGCCATGGAGGTCGGCAGGGTGAAAGCTGGACCTCACGGGAAGGACGGCATATGACAAGCGCACAGTGTGGGTAACTATGTAGGTTGCCCACTGCAACCTCAGCTTGGTGCGGTACCCCCAGCGCAGAAGCCCACCGTCATACTTGCTCGCCAGTACCACAGCTCCCCCCTGAACCTACCTGCAGACTGGCCGCAAGCAGCTGTTCCCACGGCTGCAGCGCCTTGCGCCTCTCGGTGCCCGTTACGCCCTTGACGGCCACACCTGCCGCTGCTCCATCTCCCTTCCCTGTCCCCTCGTCGTCTTGCTCCTCCTTGCCCGCCGCTGCCGCCGCCACCCCACCCTGCTGTGCCACCTTCCCGCCCGTTGCAGCCCCAAACCCGCTTTGGCGGCACGCCCCTTCGCCGTCGTCCTCCTTGCCCTCTTCCTCTGACCCCTCCTCCTCGTCACCCTGTAGCACCTCAGGCCCCGCCATCGCCGCCACATAGCCCAACGCATCCTCCAACGCGCTCCGGAGGCACAGCCCTGCCGTACAAAAGTACGGCTCCGAGGGCTGCAGTACACGCGACGACAGCAGCCGCCGCAGCTGCCTCGCAACGGCCCGGCAGTACCCTGGGTCCACCACCGCAGCATCGGCAGGACCGGTAACGCCCGCAGCAGCGGCGTTACCGCTTCCGCCGCCCTCCCCGTCGGCGCCGTCGGCGCCAGTCCCCGCCGCCGCCAGCTTCGTCCCCTGAGCCAGGTAGTCCAAGTACGACGTGACGCACGGTACGACATGCAGTACGGCTCCGCGCTCCTCCGAAACCCGCAGCAGCCGCAGGACGTCCAGCGGGGCCGCGTGCCGGTTGGCCGCGGCAGCATCGCGTACGGCAGTGTACGGCACCGCGGGCTCCGGCAAGGCGGCACCGTACCGTACGACGCCGTGTACGGCGCAGAGGTAGGCCAAGTACGAGCACAGGGCGCCGGAGGCGACGGCCCGGTCGCCCAGGGGTCCAAGGACGGCGGCGGGTAGCGGGCTGAGGCTGCGGCCTGTGGGCTGCTGCTGCTGCTGGGCTGCAACACTGGAAGACGCACCTCCGTCGCTGCTCGGCGCCCCCAGGACCTTGGTCAACATGGCCTTGGGTGAGGAGTAAAAGGACACAGGAGAGGCAGAGGGGCCCAATGTGAGCGTAAGGCGACATCATCAGGGCAGGTACTGAGTGCACACGTAAGGGCGATAAGAGGACTGATGCCGCTGACGCACCATGCACCTTGGTCAGCATTGCCTTTGGGGTGAGTAGAGTACATCGGAAAGACAGCAGGGGCGCGGTGTCAAGGTCAAACAGAAGGGCTGTCAGCGGCGCAGGTGCCGCGTGTGTACCAAGGGGTGGCACGAGGACTGGCGCTACCGTATTCCACCCAGCAATGCAGACACGCATAGTGCGCACGCACCTGCAGCACCCCCGCCATGCACCGTGCCACCGCCGTCAGCAGCAGGTGGCTGTCGGCCGCCTCCAAGAAGAACACGAACGGCCGCTGCGGTGGCGGGAACGCCGGCAGCCGCGACAGAATGGCTGCACAACGCGCCGCCAGGCCGTACGACATATCACGTCCCGCCGTACCGCTGTCGAACGCCCCACCGCCGCCGCCGCCCCCGCCGCCGCGAGTACCGCCGCCCGCACCGCCGCCACCACCGTAGCTAGAGGTGGGCCCTGCCGTACTGCTGTACGGCGCCCTGCCGCCGCCACCGCCGCCAGATGGGGCGGCGTTGCTCTCCGAGTAGGACGGGCGGGCGGTGCGAAGGCCGGAGCCTGTGCCGGTGGCGGCGCCCGTTCCGCTCGAACCCTGTCGCATCAACACGTACGGTGTCATCCCAGTCACACAAAGCGACATGGCCGCGAGAACCAAAGGTACTTTGGTTGTTGGTTCTCAGGCAGTGTGACACCTTGCGGCAGGCCCTTTGCGCTGCCTTGCCAGTACCGCAGCATGTTTAGCCCGCTTGTGCACCAGGCACGCTACACTGCGCGCCTCTCTGCTGCGAAAGCCAAACCCAGCCATCCCCACTTTTCACCCCAACGGCGTGCACTGCGAACCCTCCGGTGGTCGCGCAAGCGGACCATGGTGGTGCTGACGCTGAGACGCAACACAAGGGCAGGGCCCCCACGTGCGTCCTGCGCTGGTTGAGTTGTGCTGGTGATGCGAGCACTGCGACACGGGAGACACGTGAACCCAGCCCCCACCTGCGTCATGCGCTGGTTGAGGCGCTGGAACTTGGACGGGTTGCGCTGCGCCAGACTGGCCAGGTCGCCCTCCACCAGGCTCTCGCCCGTCACAGCAGCCTGGAAAGGCCGTACGCGATTGCAGGTATGGTTAATGAGGTAGCAGAGCAAGCACATGCAGGAAAATACAGGCGTACGTTGGATCATGTAGGTTAACCAGGGAGGCCAGGTCGTTCTCCACCAGGCTCTCGCCGGTCACGACTGCCTGCGTGGTGGGAAGAGCAACGCGGATTGTAGCGGGATACTGTAGTGGGGAAAGCTGTGAATGGTTGTGGCGCACCCCTTCTTGAGCTCCACCAGCAAGGGCAAGCCGTGCGGCAGCTTCATATCCCACTCCACTACACACTGCCTCAACCCACCTGCACGACGCATCCCGTGACTGGCCCCGCCTGGAAGGGCAAACCGTGCAGCAGCTCCATGTCCCTGTCCTGCCTAACCCTTTCTAATGCACACAGCCACACACCCTACCTGCATGACGCATCCCGTGATCAGCTCGGCCAGAAAGGGCAGGCTGTCGGGGTGCAGGCTGTGCAGCAGCTCCAGGCACTGCGACCGCAGCGGCACCAGACACTCCGCGGCGGCAGCAGCAGCAGGGCCGCCGGTGCCGGGTCCTCCGGGCGGTGGCGGCTGATCGGCGGCGCCGAGAGCCGTGGTAGCCTGCGTCGAAACAGCACGTGCGGTGTGCGGCGGGGTGGGATTACGACGGCATGGCGTGCCTTCTGCGGCATCTGCGCAGCAGGGTAAGGGCGACAGCGTTTCCCAAGCGCGCGCACTCCCTTCCTACCCACCTACGCCAACTACCTACACTAGTCGGCGGAGACCCCAAGAAGACGACTATCTTCGTCAGCTTTTAGCAAACCCTGTCCATCACCACGGCCATCCTGACAATGCGCTGTTGTCCAACCCGCCTGGCGCACCCATGCCGACAAGGCTGTCTCTCCTAACCCACCTGGCGCACCCAGGCGAAGAAGGCGTCCCTGCACCTCTCCCTGTTGGCGGTGCGGCGCTGCTGCTCAGCGCTGCGGCTCTTTCCCGCCGCCGCGTCGTGGGAGGCGGCCAACATGGGGCCCACCAGCGGCTGCCGCTGGGCTGCGGGGTACATGACAGGCAGAGGGTCAATGCAACATGGTCGACGTGAGGGGCAATGTGTTGTGGAAGGCGGTCAGCATGGGGCCCATCAGGGGCTGTCTGCGGGGGACACGGCGGGCAAGGCGACGGTGGCACGAGAGTGGTGAAGACGTCAGGGGCTATGGGAAGCGGCCAGCATATGCCCCAACAGGGGCTGCCGCAAAGCTGCAAGGCAGGGGCCAGACAGACAGCTCGTAGCATGGTGAGTGGCGGCTAGCCTGCCGCCAACAAGGACAGGTAACTGCCCCCACTAGTCATTTACGGCAACCATGCCCAATCTAGCTACCTATTGCACATCCATTCCATCTTTTCGCCCCCACCCAGCTGACCGACTCACCTCCCAGTGCGTCCACCGCCCGGCTGCGCGTATGGCTCCTCTCCCGCCGCGCCGCCGCCGCCTCCGCCGCCTCCGCCAGCGCCGGCGCCGCCAGCCGCGACGCCGCGCACGCCGCCACCGCCGCCACCAGCCTGTGCCCCAGCCCCGACAGCAGCCCGCTGCACCCCGCCAGCACCGCACACGCGTACTGCACCGCGGCAGGCAACGACCACGGCCCGAAGCCCTCCCCTCCCGCCGCCGCCGCTGTCGTCCCTGCTGCTCCCGGCGCTGCCCCTGCCGCCTTGCTGCTTCCTTGCTGCTGCTGGTGCTGTGGGGCTTGCTGCTGCTGCACAAGTGCTTCCTTGGGGCATGCCAGCAGGTGCAGCAGCTCTGCGACCTCGTCCTGGAGGCAGCCCACACGGCCGGCACACAGCACGGCGGCGTGCAGGCGCGCCAGGCGGTGCAGGGGAGGTCCCCACTCCGCGCCCCTGCCCAGCCCAGTCAGGTCACCGGGGGTTCCCGCCGTACCTTGTCCATCCGCAGGGCCAGCGGGGGCATCTGCCCCAGCGGCTGCCAGCTGTGGATTGGCCGCTGCTGTCTCTGCAGGCGGAGCGTGCCCGTCTAGTGCGATGGAAGCAGCAGCAGTATGGGGAACAGGAGGAGTGGCTTGTGCACCGCTGGCACTCCTGCCGCGAGGGCCCTTGGGGTACGAGGTGACGGAGGGGGGGCTGTCCAGGCCGGAGCAGCCTACCGTGCTGGTGGGGTGCGGCGGGGAGGTGCGGCCTGCGAGGGGCGTACGGGGGCTGGCGGGCTGCTGGTTGCTCAGCTCGGACAGGGGAGGAAACGTCGCGCCTCCCACTGCTGCTGCTGCTGCTGCAGGGACGACAGGAGCAGTGGCCGGACCACCAGCAGCAGCAGGGCCCTGCGGGCGGCGCTTGGACGGGCTGAACAGGGGCGGCTTACCCCAGGGTCCTGCAGGCTCAGCCCCCGCCCCAGCCTCGTGCTGGCCCAGTCCAGGTGCACTGGTAACAACAGGTGCTACGCCCCACGCGCCGGTGCCCGCCGCTGCCGTACTGCCCGTGGCACTGGCTGTCGGGCTGAACAGCCCGCCCCCTGCGCCCGGCGCGGGTACGGGCTGCGGTCGCAGCCGCCTGCTGCTGCCCTTGCCGCCTGCACCAGCCTGAGCCGCTGCATCCTCCCCAAGAGGGGCCGGGCCCCCGGACGGCGACGGCGACGCGCCGTTGGCGCCGCCGAGGCGAGCAGCCCACACGCCCATGCCTGGGCCCCCCGAGGTGGCGGGTGCTGGCGCGGGCGAGGGTGCGGGGCTGGCGGCCGGCCAGGCCCCACGGGGCGCTACGGTGCTGCCAGGGCTTGGCCCAGACACGGGGTTCGGTGCGATGCGGCGCACGGTAGAGGTACTGTTAGGAGTGCCGCCCTGGCCATGCAGCTGCTGCTGCTGCTGCTGGTGTGCCTGCCCGCCGCGGCCCCACGCGCCTGATGGGCCCCCGCCCTGCTGCTGCTGCTGCTGCCTCTGCTGCTGCGCGCTGCCAGGCACGCCGCTGGTAACGCTGGCAGTGCTGAATGTCGATATGGCAGGGCTGCCGGCGGCCCAGGCGCCTCCCGCTGGCGTTTTGGCGGCGCTTGGAGGACCTCCCCTGGTCGCAGGGGTGCCCTGGCTCGGCGTGCCCTTGGCTTGCGCATGGGCTGCTCCATCTACGGCCGCTTGCCCCTTGGCTTGGGCTGCGCCTGGTGCGGAGAGACGGGCATCCAGAGCGGCCCACTTCTTGGAGTTGACGCTGCCGGATGCGGCCTGGGCCCAAGCGCCTTGAAGGGGCGTGGGCGTTGCGGCGGATGGGGCAGGGGAGCAGCCCCCTGGGACGTTAGCTTCGCAGGAGGGCGTGGGGCAGGGGGCTTTGGATGAGGCGGGCGTGGAGGGCAGGGGCCAGGCGGGTTGCTGGGGCTGGGGGGTGGCGGAGGGGAGGGACGTGGTGGGGCCGGTTTGGGTAGGGCGGTGAGTGCTAAGAAGGTTTGGGTTGCAGCCGGGCTGGGCTTGGGGGCGGCTGGAGGTGGGGGCGGAGGTGGGGGTGGATGTTGGGGGTTCAAGGGCGGGCTGTGGCGTGTCGGTGGGGCGGGGGAGGGAGGCTGTCGTGGATGGGGCTGGGTGCGGGGAGGGGCCGATGGCCGGCCAGGCTGCGGCGTCGGTTGGGGCGGGAACTGGGGTCTTGGAGGGCGTTGAAGCGCCTTTGTAGCCTCCCTGCGCAGGGTTAGCAGCAAAAGGTTTGGGCGTTGGGTGAGGCTAGAAGAGGGCACTTGGGTGGCAAGGTCTGGTAGTGTTTGATGAGGTTATACGCATCAATTCAGGGCAACTCGACGCCTTTCCCGTGTGGGCTTACGGGTGCAGTAGGCAGTGTGCGCACCTGAGTCGTTGCTGCAAAAAAGGCCCCTCTTCCGACCTTCACGCGTCTGCTGTGCTCTGCATAGCCCTGCTTCGCGAGCCACAGCACAGCCTCTCGCAGTTCGGCTGCAGTGGGAGGGGGCTGAGTGCAGCTCGCCATGGGCTCTTGTGAGCTTAACCCCCGCGATTGAAGGATGTCCGCAAGCCCAACATGATCGGATGATGTTATGTTGGCAATAACGGCTTCCAGGTACCCTTCATCGTCGCTGCACACGATCGTGCAGAGTTCGGATGTGCGCGCCATGCCTCCTTGCGCTTGGGAAAGCCCGCCGGGAGCTTATGTACAGCCGTATATCGCATGCAATGTTTCTGTCGTTATCTTTAACATTGCTGCTGCGGAGTAGGAGTGGCTGCAGCAGCTGTGTCCAGTTTAAAACAGGAAAAAGCGACTTGGAGAGGCCTTCTGAGGCACCCCATACATAGACAAATAAATAAGCTGTATTTGGTGCATATCTATACGATGCACTTGTCCAGGTCTGCGCCATAGATAGAGCGGGTCAGCATGCGGGGCACGACTAATGCAAGGAGTTGGGAGGTGGAAGGGAGCATAGAGTGACGAGCAATGCATCCCATATTCCAGTTGCAAAAGTGCTTACTAAGAAGTTAGCTGCTGAGCACCCAGCGATGTTCACTGCAGTTCACTGTGGTCCTGCGCTCTTGCATCCAGCGCCTTCCCTGGCAGCGGCGACCAGGTGCCATGCAACGCTTTTGCCCCCACTACCAAGCAGTAGAGTAGGACGTGCTACCCAGTTGCATGCAGTTACTCCAGACGGGCCAGGGCAATCCGCCCCTCCACCGCGCCGCCCGGTTCCCCCTCTTCGCCGCGTAAACCGCGACCTACTCCTAGATAACGTGGACAAATATCAACAGCAAAATCAGTACGGTGATGGTTACGGCGCCCCCACGGGAGTCGACGCAGTGCAGGGCTGGCCTAGCCCGGACGCCCCTTTTACCCCGGACCCCAGGCGTGCCGATGCTCCTGGAGCCCCTTCCTTGGGTCAGCAGATGCAGGGAGGCCCCTTGAGCCCTTCATCTCAAACCATTATCCAGGAGGGGGCAACATGGGATGCTAGCGCGCAGCAGGAGCCGACGACGGCCCCTGTCTCGCAGCAGCCGCTCACCAACCCCACCTCCTACAACGGGGGTCCGCCGCAACCGGGCAACGGCCAACCCACATCGTCTAGCTATCCAGAGCAAACTCGAAGTTGGCAGCTGCCTCCGACAGGTGACCCACGGGTAGATGCTTCCCAACCGCTGGCGCAGGGGCAGGAAGGCGACCCGTACAACAGCAGTCCAGCCGGGGCTGCACCCGAGGAGGCAAAAGCCCGGTCAACACAGCGGTCAACGGTCAACAGCGGGGCGCGACAGCAGTCGCGACCGCGCGTTGACCCTTTAAACGGGTCGGACTGGGGGGAGCCAGTGCGCCTGACGGACTGGGGGGGCGTGGCGGACTTGTCGACAGGGTGGACGAGCGGGGAGGACGAGCAATGGGGGCAACGGCCGGGGGCACAGCAGCAGCAGCAGCAGCAGCAGCAGCAGGGCGCAGCCCCTGCATGGAATGCGGAAGACGGCCCTACAGGGCAGCCGCCATCCACTTCCGCAGCTGCTGACAGCCCGGGACAGCCGTACGGGGGGTGGGACCAGGGCGGGGGCTCGCGGGAGTTCACGCCTGAGGCGGTGTTTGGGGATGTGGGTTATGGAGCGTACGGCGGTCCTGGTGGGGAGGCGGCTGGGGCTGGGTCTGCTTGGGGCGCGTGGGGTAGCGGCGGCGGGAGTTACCAGCAGCAGCAGCAGCAGCAGCAGCAGGGGCCGGGGGCGGGGGCAGGGCCGCAGTACGGCGCGCTACGGCCGTCGGACATTGTACTGCTGTCGGGCCCCGACGCGGTGAGCAACAAGGACCGTGCGTGCTGGCGCTTGCGGGCTTGGCCTTTCATGGGCTGCTTAGATGTGGGGTAGCGGCGTGCGTTGTGTTCAAGAGGGTGGTGCGGTCGCATGCAGTTGTTGATATGCTTGCGCGGACCTACACGCACATGTGCAGGGGGGGACACGTGCGCGAAGGATAGGGCCAGGAGGCGACTGCTCTGCCTACGTACCGATACAGCACAGTGAGTCATGACCTTGCTGCACCCCTGTCCGCAGTCCAGCATCCTGCCCCTGGCCCCCAACCCGGGCCAGATCGAGTACTACCAGCCCAAGAGCGTGCAGGAGTGAGTAGGCAGGACACAGCAGGGAGGTGTGGGAATCCGGTGTTTGCCGGTTGAGATACATGGGAGCAGGGCCGATTCGAGACGTGAGGCAGCTTGGGGAGCGTTTCTCCCCTGCAGGCGCAGCCACGCCCTTTCCTAGCATCGTGTCTCGGCAGTCTGGGAGTCGTGGAGGCACTTCCATCTGATGTGAGCATAGGTCCATATGCAAGCTGCCAGGCTGTGCCCTGGTGGCATCACGGCTTACCTTGTAACCAGCGTGAAAACCGAAGCGCGCAAGTAAAGCGCCAATTTCCTGTATGGTTACCCTCCCCCTCCCTTGCAGGCGCATCGTGCAGTACCTGGGCTCGCTGGGTGCAAGCGTGGTGCTGTCCAAGGCTGCGCTGCTGGCCGGGCCCGCGCTGCTGTACCCCATCTGGAGCCCCTGGCTGCGGGCGGGGCTGCGCAACCTGGACCTGTACGCTCAGACGTTTGCGTGCGTGGGGCTGTGGAGGGCGGAGGTGAGGGGGAGGTGAGGGGAGATGTTCCGCGCACCGCGTGGAAACGCCCCATTGGTGCGGTGCCCGCTCCCAAGTATTCAACCGTCGTCCATTCCCCCAAGTGCTGGACGTGCAGCTGCAAGGCCTGGGCCCGCTGGGCGGCCCACGCCCGTGCATCCCAACTGCCCAATCATACCAACAACCGCTCCCAACCGCCCAACCACCCAACCGCACCCATTTCAGGTGCTGGACGTGCAGCTGCAGGGCCTGGGCCCGCTGGGCGGCCCGCTGTTCGCCTCGCCACGTGGCAGGGGCTCCGGGGGTCCCTCCGTCAGCCTGCTGATAGGGGACCCGTGGCTGGGGGGCGCCAGGGCGCAGCTGGACTTGCCGTACGCACCCAGGTGGGTGCGGCATGTACGCCACGGTACCGCGGGGCTCAGGGAACCACGTGTGCAACCATGGCGTACGGGTGCAGGCAAGCCGATGGTACTTCAAGTGGAGTTTGATCAGTCTAAATCCAAGCCATGCCGTTGCCGAACGGAACTTGGTCCTGGTGTAGTGGTTGCCACGTCCGACTTCGGCTCCAGCGGCAGGGCAAGCAGAGGTCGTGCGACTTCGCCCCACTACAAGTGGTGTGTGGCCTGTGGGCGCATCGGGTTCTTGGTTGGTGGGGTGGGGGTGCTAGCGATGAAGCGCAGCTAGACCTGCCGTGCGCAATCAGCGACCCAGGTGGGTATACATCACAGGTTGGTGTACGGATGCACCGGGTCCTGGTACTGCACGCCCGTGGCTTGCCATCACCCCGACGTCAACTGTCACCGCTTTGTGATAACCTAAGGTGGTGAAACGCTCCCCTCTCCCCAGATCTGAGAACGTCCGTGTGGGCGACAGTGTCGAGCTGCTGGTGCTGGGCAGGGACAGGAGGTTTGCCAGCTTCAAGGTGGGGCGGTTGGAGAGAATGGGGTGATGTGAGACAAATGCCAGGTTGCCACGTGCCGCGTGTCGTGCGATGGCGTCGCTGGTTACACAATTGGTTCTGGGCAGGGACCGGCGCTTCGCCAGCGTCAAGGTGGGGCTATGCGATACAGGCGTGGGGAAACACGTGTCGAATGCCACGTGCCGCAGCTGCGAACGCTGCTCATGCCGGGCAGGGACAGCCCCAGTTGCCCATCCCGCCACTGCCAACCCACTACGACAGCCTTCGTCGCCTTTTCAGCTCACCGCTCCCCTTACCGGCCTGCGGCACGGCCCGCTGTTTATCTCGCAGGTGGTGCGCGAGGTATACTTGCCGCAGACGGGCGTGTGGCTGTGCGACTACCCGTGTGTTAACCGGGACATGTTCCTGGCACTCAGCCTGGAGGTGGAGCGGCAGCGGCGGGCGGAGGCAGGGGAGACCTGGCCCGGGGCAGCGGGAGGAGGGGTAAACGGTGGTGTGGATGGGGGCCCAGGGGCAGGTTTCGGGGCGGCATGGGCCCCCGGGTGGGGAGAGGCAACGGCGCCGGGTGTGGGGTGGTCGGCGGGTGGAGGTGGGTATGGGGGTGTGGGAGGAATGGGAGGGATGGGGCAGGTGCCGGCGGGATGGGGTGGCTGGAATGAGCGGGAGGGGTGGGGGGCGGAGGGTGGGAATGGGGTTGGTGGGGCTGGGAAAGGGGCGGGTGAAGGGACAGGGGTTGAGGGGCCGGGTGGGGATGGGGGTTGGGAGGCGGCGGGGAGGAAGGCTGGGGCGGGGGCGGTAGAGGGAGGGAAGGCGTGATGGGGTGGTGTGGCTTAGGGGGCGGGAGGCGGCCCGTCTGAGCAGTGATTACGGGATAGGAGTGTCCGGATCAGCGCTAGTTAGTTGCAGGCTGTGAAAAGTGAGCTCTTAACGCTGCCCTCTGCATGCATACATGTGTGCGTCTGTGGGTGTGGTGCTGGTCGGAGTGTTACTTGTGTCATGGAGCCTATTGGGGCTACAGACCCCATGCATGGCCCGCTGCGGTGCTGTGCATGTTACTGTTCCCGATGGTAGAAGTCCTTGGCTACGCGGCCACAGTGTGCTGCGTGCCAGACCAGGTCAGGCTGTGGGTTGGTAGTAGCGACCCGCGAGATTTTCCTGGTTGGGGACGTATTGCACCAGGGGAGCTCCTCTGTATTGCACAAGTTGTGAAATGGTGTTGCCCCGGCGTGCTGCTTGGCAAGAATGCGCGCACTGCTATAAACGAAAGCTTCGCGATATGGGATGTTGCTCAATTTGGAAAGCCCCGCGTGAGGTTGGTACAGGACCTCACGCTACGACGAAAAAGCCTCTGATCTGCACAGAACTGAGGCACGAGCCTGCATCTGGCAGCAACACCGGTAGCACATCGAAGTAGTGTGTTTACAGTAAAGCCGTCCGCTGCAGCGTTCCTGATCGGCAGTGTTTGCCGGGATGTACATGGATTGGTAAGGAAACGCTCCTCACGCGACGTACCTAGAGGGGTACTCTTTTACAGAAGGAACACAACAGGCACTGAAACTGCCTGGTGACGGGGCAACGTGCGCCTCAACCCTTGACGCAGGGGGTATTGGACTGCAGTGGCGCTCCCCTGTTTGGCAAACTAAGCGCAATGAAGGCCTAATTATTAACACCTGACAAGTGGCGCGAGGAGCGCCTGCCGCAGCGCCGGAGCACGACCTCGCGCAACACCTTGCCGGGTGAAAGCTGATAGCACCCTCGGCCCGCCATACATCTGTAAGTTTTATGTCTTATAGTCATCATGCGCTCTCTGAGCATATAACGCCTGCCACCGCGTTGAGTTTGGTGCGTTTGGCTTTTGTCGATTCTGTGCAAGGCCACATACAACGCAACGGAAGTCCAAGCCATCAACGTTAACGCGGTGTGCTACTTTGTGCCGCCCGTATGCAGCGCTGCCGCCATGACCAGCAACAACGGAGTGGCGCACTCGGGGCCATCGGCAAAGCTCCGGCCGCTCCTAGTTCCCGAGCCGCTATCGCGAATCCCAAGGACGCAACATCAGGATTCTCCGAGTGATCCCGCTACCCCCGAGACGGGCAGCGCTCGCGCGGCGGTCTCCTCCCCCACGCGCCCGGCACAGCCGCAGTCCCCGCAAACGCGTGCGAGCGCGCCGGAGCCCCACCGACCCAGATCGCCTCAGCGGCAAAGCAACCTCGTCCTCCAGCATCAACAGCAGCAGCAACAGCAGCGCCGGCAGCAGCAACAAGGAGTCTCCAATCGGCTCAGCCCAGCAGCAGCAGCAGCTGCTGGACCCCGCGCCGACCGCGAAGCCTCCAGCAGGCCCTCTCAACCCACTATCCACCCGTATTCATCCCGGGCACATGGCCGATCCTCCACCCCTCCACCATCCCCTTCCTTGGGCACAGCCACCCGCACCTCCACGCCCGGATCTCCACACTCCCCAGGCAGCATGTCCCGCCTCCGCTCCCGCCTTCGGAGGTACCTCCACGTGGGGCACTCGTCTGCGGACGGCCGTCCCAGCAACGCTGTCGTGCCCGCCCCCGCCGACGCACCCTCCCCTACCCGAGCCCAAGCGTTCCTAACCAGCAGCAGCACCAACATCAGCTGCTATCATAACAGCGGCAGCAACACCCCTTCGTGCGACGGCGCCAGCCCCCGGCAGTTGCAGGGCAGCGGCAGCCGCCCCGCGCACGTGTCCCCCTCGCCCTCACCGTATGCCGTACAGCTGTACGGCAACAGCAGTGTGAACAGCAACCCTGGAGTGTCGTACAAATCCGCGCGGCCGTCCAGCCCGTCGCCCAGGCCCCGGATGGGGGCCGGGGCTTGGGGACCCGAGCCCGGGCTGGCTCCCACGTACCACCAGCAGCAACAACAGCAGCTGCAGGTGCAGCAGCAGCAGTACCAGTACGAGCAGCTGTACATGCAGCAGCTGGGGCTGGAAAGCGATGCAAGCCCCCGGGGCGATGCAGCAACAGAGGGGGGCAGCAGCTGTAGCAGCAGCGCCGGGGCGCCTCCTCCTGCAGGGCAAGCTTTCGGTGTGTCAACCCACCAGCCCGCGTATGCATTGTACCGCAGTGTCACGGGGCTCACAGGAGCAGCCCAGATGCAAACCCAGCCCCTGCCTCCCGCTCACATGGCAGCCCAAGGCCAACATCCTGCCAGCCTCCGCGGCCTCTCCCTGCGCCGAGCGCTGTCTTTAACGCCCTCCGCCGCGGCCTGGAATACGGCCAGCAGTACGGCACCAACCGGCGGCGGTACGGCAGCTCCGTACGGCAACGGCAACAGCGCCTACCCCATGAGTGCCGGCGGTGGCTACAGCCCGTACGCGGCGCTCTATGCGAACGGCGTGGGAGGGGCAGGGGCCGGCGGTACAGGGGAGGCCAGCCCCAAGCGGTCCATGAATGGCGCCAGCTTCTCCTCTGCATGGGGCTCCCCTGCAACCGCCAACCGACCCCAAACCGCTGGCAGCAACACTGCTGGCAGCAACACATCGGCGGGACCTGCGCAGCCGCAGGCCGCCTCATCAAACCCTCCCTCGCCCTCGCCGACAACGGCGTACCCATCTGGGGCTGTAGCTGCAGCAGCAGCGTCCTATGGGCCAGGCAACAGTGGGACGCCGTCCCATGGGTCAGTCCCAGTCGGGTCTCCAGCCGGCGGCACGACAGCCTACGGGTCGGCCACACCTGCGCCAGCCGCACCTCTTCGCCGCATGATGTCGATGGCGTCGCCTGCTCCCAGCCGCAGCAGTAACCCACCCAGCCCCCTCAGCACCATCAACAACCTCCTCTCCCTGGTTGCCGTACAGTCGCCTGCGGTACAGCCGTACCCCGGCGAGCAGCTGCAGCAGCAGCAGCAGCGGCAGGCAGCGGCGGCGGCATTCCAGCCCTACCCGCCGCCGCCGCCTTCACCCCACGGACCTCAACACCCCAACGAGCAGCAGCAGCAGCAATACAACCTGCGGCCCACGCCCACAGCCCTGCCAGGCCACCACCATCCTCCCCCGCAGCACATGCTCAGTCGCGGTATGTCCGCCATCTCCCTCCTCCGCCCCACCTCGCCATCCACCATGCCCTTCCGCGCCAGCCCGGGAGCCCCACCCACAGCCCAACAACCCACATCCCCACCCGCAGCCGCCGCCGCTGCTCCCGTTCCCGCCCCTGCTCCCTTCTCCCGGCCTATCTCCGCTGCTCCGCTGCATCCCGCACCTGCCGTACCTGCATGGCTTCTCCACGCCAGCATGAGCGTCCCGGGGCCGATAGCAGCGGCTCGCGGCTCTGCCGGGCCAGCCCCGGAACCAGCAGCTGAGGTGGCCATGCCATCGCAGGCGGCCACCGCCGACAGTGCAACTCCAGCAGCTGCATCGGACGGGGCAAAGGCGGCCAGCAATGGTCTGCATTCCTCGTCGCCCTATCCAGTGCCGGCGACGCTGCAAGCGGCTGCGCAAGCGGCAGCTGCTTCCGGCCCGGCGGCGGGGGCCGCCGCCGCAGCAGCAGCAGCCGCAGCAGCCAGCAAGGCTGTGGGCCAGGGGCAGGGGCCGGTGCTGGCGCCGCCGTCCACTCCGCCGCAGCCGCCGCCGCCCCCGCCGCCGCCCCAGCAGCAGCAGCTGCGGCGGGCGCACAGCACCGTGGAGTCGAGCAGCATCCTGGGCACGCAGGGGGCGGCCGCGGCGCCGGTGAGTATTGCGTGCGCCTCCTTGCGTGTGCAAATGTGCATGGATGGGCTGCGCTGCGCTGCCAGCTTACACGCTATGGGAACTGCTCACATTCAATGTAACAACGCCGTGTCTTGTTTCTACATGCGTGCGAGACGCTCGCCTTGAAAATCGCGCAGACGAGCCCGAGGCCACTACACGCACGAGGCCGATCAAGGACGGGCCCGCCAACGGTCAAAGCCTGCCACATACCGGTGCATCACACTGCATGCGTGCCATAATGACCTTGCCCCGGATGCTGCTTCCCCTGCTGCTGCTGCTGCTGCCGCTCCCCCAGGGCGTGCTCATGGCGCTGGGTGCCACGTGCCCCCACGTGCTGCTGCGGGACACGTGGCGGCTGGAGGACTTTGCGCTGCTGAAGCAGGTGTACAAGGTGGGGCCGGTGTGGGCAGTGTGTGACAAGGTGGGGGCGCAAGGCTTGTCCCAGGTACTTGCTGATTCTATAATTGTGTCAAAGAACATGCTCGAGCAGGTGTACAAGGTGGGGGCGCAGGGCTGGGGAGCGTGAGAGCGTTCAGGGTAGTTTCGTATTTCGTTGTATTGTGTCAACAACGCGGCGGACCGTTTAGGCTGGACTGAAACACTGTGCCATGATTGCTGCTCAAGCCGGGGTGCGGGGTGGGGCCGGTGGGGGCAGTGTGTGGGTGTTGCCTGTATGGTACATCTGTGGGCGTGGCAGCATTAAGTTGCTCAGCTGCACACCTGCTTGCTGAACTCAAACCATACGTTTCAGGATGGCAGTGCTCCCCTTCTCCAGAAGGCACATCGGCGTGTCAACTCCATTCCAACGCATGATGACCGCGTAAGCGTCGGCTCAGTCAAGCGTGGTGGCTGACCTTGATTTGGTGCTGTACCGCAGGGCTCATACAGCGCCGTACACAAGGCTGCATGCCGTATTTCGTCCCGCATCGTCATCATCAAGATCTACGACACCACGCGGATGACAGAGCTGGCGCGGTGGGTTGGGGCGGGATGGTCCCGAATGAATGCAGTAGAGATTGACTGATTGGTTATTGACTAGTTGATTGATTGATTATTAATTAACTGATAGAGTTTGATGACGGAGCTGGCTCGGTGGGTCGGTGCAGCAAGGACCCGAGGCACAATGGCTCTGGCTGGCTTCGACGCCTCGCAGCTTGGCGCACACCCTGATAGCAGTTCCAGAATAACGGAGCTGCCACGGTGGGACGGTGCACCGAAGTCAGGACACGAGACACAATGGCTCTGGCTGGCTTCAAGACCGTTTAAACGTTCCAAGCTGACAGCAGCTCCGTTTACCGTACATCCTGGCAGCGGTTCTGTGTGTGTAATAGATTCACACGCCGTGCAAATCGTACACTAAAGATGCAGATCGCAGATCGCAATTGCACCGTTGTATCCACGTCCTGTGCACGCCGTGCGCCATGCCTGCAAATTGTTTACCCTTGCAATTGCACTGTAACCTTCGGATCTTTTATGCACACCGAGCGTACCGTCCGCCCTCATGCCACTGACCACTTGGTGCCAACCCGCACCCGCACCCGTGTCGTTGTTAACCCACAGCAACCACGTGAAGCGGGAGGTGCGGCTGCACTCGCAGCTGCAGCACTACAACGTGATCAACCTCTACGCAGCCTTCTCGCAGGTGAGTGCCTGCTGCCTACGTAAGATCTCGGCAGTACGACCATCAGGCGTCCAGTGCATTACCGGTATCATCAGTAATCAACGCCAGCGCCGTCATATGTCGTACCCCTTTTCGCATGTGGCTTCTTGCCGTTCATTCAAGCCCAGTGCGCATGAGGTACATGACCGTGAGTTTACGCCATGGCCGTCATATGTCATCCCAACGTCGTTCTCACCAATGCCCTGCCACGATGCCTCTGTGGTTGCAGGGCCCGCTGGTGGTCTTGGTGGAGGAGGTGGCGGAGGGAGGCGACCTATACATGGTGCTCAAGGTGAGAGCACGACGGGTTTTTGTGTACAAAGAATTCACGAGAAGAAGGCCCTTTCTGCTAAGCATGTACAGCTCCTGTTGAGCTAGCAGGCCCACCGCTCCTTTCCCCGTATATACTGCTCTGTCCTGGACTCTTGGATCAGGCCCCCAGCCGGCACCCTTCAACCTGCATTCCTGGTGTAGCCTGTCTTTCACACGCCAAGTCGCGTGACGGGCAACTGCCCTGTTGTTGCCTCCGCCCGGCGTCGTGCCGCTTGATCACCGCAACGTGCCGTGCCCCACGCGTCTGCAGCACATGCCCGGCCACCGGCTGGCCGATGCTTGTCCCATCACTATCACCACCGCTCGGTACCCTGACCCGCCCTGTGCCACGTGCCGTGCCCCACGCGTCCGTGTCGCAGCACGTGCCCGGCCACCGGCTGGCCGAGGACCGGGCGGTGCTGGGGGTGGTGCTGCCGCTGCTGCGTGCCCTGGTCTACCTGCACGGCCTCGGGGTGGGTAGCGCATCAAATTGTGGGCTCCTGTGTGTTAGTGTGTGCCTCTTGACGTACCCTGACGGCGCGCAGGCTACCGGAAGCGTACCAGCACTTCAGTGTCCCCTGTCCGGCGATGCCGGGGCGCGCCAGGCCCGGTCAAATACCCATAACCTTGCCGTTTATTGCCCCGTTGCAACACGGAAAACCAAGTGTTTTGCGCAGCTAGCACACTGGCATGTGCACATGCTCGTCGTGCCCTAACCCACGTCCACCGCGCCGTTTGCTTCATCGCCGCCCCTCTTCTCCCACCTCGTGGCATGCTGCCGCGCGCCGCCCATGCATTTGCCATGCCGTGCGACACCTTGCCGTACCCTGCCGTACGCAGATTGTGCACCGAGACCTCAAGCTGGAGAACATTGTGGTGAGTACCGGTACGCCAACTGGGCAGCTGCGCTTACAGAAAACGGTTCTCTTCCCTCGCGCAGCGTGCATATGCACGCCGCACTTAGGGCAGGTGAATCTGGGTGCAACCCTGCAGCGGCGCATCGTGTGTTGCTGCTGCATTCTTGCTTAGTTGACTGCGAATCCTGCCCACACCCCATGTTCCTGTTAGTACACGCTACTTGCGGATCTAACGCACGTGCACGTGCTGCCGGCGAGCGTCAGCATCTTGTAGTGCTGTCGCCTTCCTCTGTTCACCGCCACCCCCACCCTGCCCTAATACACAGTTCGCCGACCGGCAGCACACGCACCTGCTGCTGGCGGACTTTGGCATTTCGCTGTCGCTGAGGGAGGAACGCGCCGTGACACGAGCAGGTGTGCGGTGCAGGGGGCGTTGGGGGCAGGGTACACGGTAGGGAGTGTAAGCTGTACACGGAGGGCGAGGTGCACGGGGGGCAGGTCACGTGGGGGGCAGGGGCTAGGAGCTTCAGGTGAAGCAGGGGGCACAGAGCTGTGAGACGGCGGTGACACGTAGCACGTCATACGCGCTGACGTGCACACCGTCGTCGTGCATGTTGCTCGAGAGGCTGTGACCCGCGGCAGCCGCTCTCATGCTGATGCACACAATGGTGTACACCAGCTGCACCACCTGCCCGCGCAGGCACCACTGGACACATGTCCTCCGAACAGCTGGATTACCGCACACGTCTGGCAACAGGCGCTAACACACACCCCGACCCACACCACCACCTTCACGCAGGCACCACCGGGGACATGCCCGCCGAGCAGCAGGAATACCTCTCATGCATGCAGCACATAGTACCGCGCACTGAGCCACACACATGCGCTAACACACGCCTTGACACACACACCCCGCAGGCACCACCGAGTACATGTCCCCGGAGCAGCTGCGCTGCCCCTTCAAGCGCCGGCCCGACGAGAACAAGGAGCGAGAGGACCTGGCCTACACACCTGCCGTGGACGGTGGGTTGGCATGCTGACCGACAAGTGCTTGTGTGTATTAACTACGTATGCGCATGTGGGCAGGCGTGTCAGGATGAAAGGTGGCATGCGGGTGCAGTGGACGGTGGGTTGGGGCGTGGGTTGACAGTAACACTGTCGAGGTCTGGATGCGTGTGTGACGGGTGTAGATGGAGGTGCACGGGGCGGTGGGACCTGGCCTACACAGGACACACATGCAGTGGACGGTGGGTTGGAGCGTGGGTTAACGGCCGCTCGGTTGATTGCGCGCATGGAAGGGGCGCACACGCAATGCATACACTGCAGGGGCACCATACGTAGCGGCCTGATTGCGCCAGTGCGGACGCAGGCGCATCTTGCATGCCTTCGCTTTTCCGAAGACCCAAAAGTCGTTTTCTGACTGTACCTTGGTGGCTTACCTTCTCCCGCTTTCCTTGTGCCGCCCGCCATGTGCCCTCTGCCTTACATGGTACGACAGTGTGGGCGCTCGGCGTGCTGTCGTACGAGCTGGTGCACGGGCGCCCGCCGTTCCTGGGGGGCACGCGGGAGGAGACCGAACGGCTCATCGCGGAACAGGAGGTGGCGGTGGCGCCGCAGGTGGGCACAGCACTGTGTAGACACTTGTAGTAAGGGTTTAATGGATCGCTCGTATTTGGGCCTTTGATCCCAAAGCTGCTGCTCCGGTGCCCTGCCCCTGGTCCTTAGCCCACACACTATATCGCACCCGGTCCCCCTGCACCCGTTGCCCCTTGCAATTGTGCCCCTGCAGCCCCATAGCCCTGCAGTCCTTGCCAAAACCGAATGCAGCCCTCGCAATGCCTCTGCGCAGTGCGCGCGCTGCCCCTGGCCTGTCACTACAACCCACACCTCCACCCGTCTCTTCCCCCTCTCCTGCCCCGCTCTCCACTACGCAGTGCTCCTCCGCCGCCCGCGACTTCATCGTATCCTGCCTGCACAAGGACCCGGCCGCGCGCCCAACCGCACAGCAGCTGCTAAGCCACAGCTGGATCCGCACCTACGCGGCTGCGGCGGCGTCTGTGCACCAGGGGGCCATGGCGTCGTGAGGGAACGGATGCGGCGGACAGCCTCCATGGGGTGTTACGAGCCGGCGGACACAGCTGTGGCGCCGTCGCGTTGCAGCAGGGACTGGGATTGGATCGCGGCAGGGCGCGCTCACGCCGCGACGGAGCGGTTGTTGCGGACCTCGTCCAGGGGATGGTCCGGGCCGGGAGGCGGCAGCTGTGGCTCTTGCCTCAGTTTACCGGGGCACGCTCGCGCATGGAGGGAGCGGCGTGGCCCAAAGAGGCCACAGCCCTCTTGCGCAGCCCCAGGGTGTGCAGGAGTATTGGTGGAGCCCAGGAGTGCTGGCAACGCCTCGGAGAGTATTGGGCAAGCCCCAGAGATTGGACTTGGTCCCACAGTAGTAGGGAATGGGCTGTGCACCAGGGCGGATGGTGTCGCGAGGGCATGGGTACCGGGGAGCGCGGACGGGCGTGGACGTAGGTCTGTTTCCGAGGCTGAGGCTGAGGGGCGGGGGGAGCAAGTAAACCCCATTACGGCATCGTTGTGGCGGTCCAGGGGCAGGGGCGTCATCCGTGTGGAGTGTTGTGGGGCCTCAGGGTCTGCTGCTGGACGTCCGTGGGGTGTGTGGTAGCACGTGGCTGTGGAGCACACGTTGAGGTGGTAGGCAGGATACCAGCCTCTTTTTTGGCCCACAGGGGCTCGGCTACTTATGCTCAGAGAGCCTCTGGGCACATGTCTGTCTGAAAGCTTTCATCTGTGCAATTGCCTTTTGAGTGTTTTTTGTTGTAGGTTGTAGGTTGTAGGCTGCTTTTGTTGCGTGGTGGCTGCATGCAGCGCAGGGTCAGGCAAGCGTTGGGTTCCGAGTACGGTGGAGAGGAGAATCATGAAACTAGAGGGATTGTGTTCGCAGGCAGAGGACGTAGGCAGGACAAGCACTCAATACCAACGCTGTAGGTGTCAGGTGAAGGTGCTCGCAGTACTCTGATGGCGAGTGCACGCCGCGTCGATGGATGTGGCCCCTCGCAGGAGTTGTGTGCGTGTGTGTCGGGGTGCTTACGGTTTATTTTCTGGCATCAGCAGTACCGTAGTTGTGATATCATGAAGTTGTTCGGGCTTCATAAGCACTCGCCGAGTATGGCACATGGGATGTTACTGCCCTGTGGTTGGGGTAAAGCGCACTTTTGTGTCATTTGGTTGCATGTTGACGCAGATCGGTTATCAGCAGTACGCGTGGTAGAGCATGCAGTGGCAGGGTAGCTGTTTTAGATAGGCTCGGGCGCAGGGGCCCAACTGTCGGTAACTGGTTATGGCAGTTATGGCAGAAAGGTCTTGCGCGGGAAGTTGCTGGGTTCAGGAAAAGGTTAGGATTCACACAGCAGGCTAGCATACCAGGAGTCGGCAGGACTGAGCAGTTGGTGTTAAAGGCGGGCCCTATCAAAGCCTTTTATGTTTTAGTGAGTGGAAAGCTATGCAGATGGCAGATGCCTTGGGGAGCACACTATCGTCGTGCAACAGTGAGATTTGAAAGTATTCGCCGGGTCGTCCTGCTGCTCAGCCACCTGCTGTTGAGGGGCTGTCGTATTATTTACTGCCATTTTGGGGCTGCCGAGCTGAATTAACGGTATCTTGGGGCGAGTCGCAAGTGGTGTACTCAGCAGCTGCGGTAAGCTGCGACCCTATCGTGTCGTGCCGAGGCCACAACCGTGTGCTTTTTGCTGCATGCACGTGCCGCAGGTGGGCATGTCTACCTACGGTGGCGCTGCGGTTATTTCATTTTCCGGGATGGAGTCTTGGCTACTGCGGATGTGCCTTCGGTCGTCTCAGTCCAGCGTTTGAAGCAAGTCGGTTGCCGGCATGGACTGTGGGGCCAGGGAGACATCTGCTACGCTGCTGCGTAGCGGGCGCTTTGATTGGCTGAGAGCGGGCTGCAGGAAGTGCAGCTATCCGGTGCTGGAACCGTGGCTCCCCTGCGTGTGGTCGGAACCTCGCTTGCATTGCACGGCAAGCCGGTGTGCGGGCTGCTGACTTGCTGCTGCTGCGGTTCGGATGTGGGCGAGGTGCAGCAGGGGCAGCGAAAGCTGCCACGCTTTTTCCCCCACGCCTACACGTGCGCGTGGGTAATTGCATGAAAGCGGTAGATGAGGGAGCACGGCGTTGCCCACGTCGGTGGTGTCCGCAAGGACTGGGTTGGGAGGTCCTGCACGTCGAGGCGGCCGCGCGGAGGAGCCGACCAGGGCGTGTGTATTAACGGTGTGGGTACCGGTATGCGGAGGTGGAGGGTGGGGCCCGGCCGGTCAGGAGGGCACGTGTGTGGTGTGTACCGGTACTGCGTGTTGCACAATGTAGGGGGCGGCAAGCGTGCATCTTTAGTTGCTCCGAAGGTGTCAGGAGGTTCAGACATGGTGTGGAGATGCGGTCCAGACATGGTGTGTGGTGTCAGGGTAGCTGTACGGCGAGGAGCGTATTTTTGCAGTGTGGGTCTACGGACAGGAACAACCTGGATGGATATAAGGTGAGAGTAGGGCCAGGGCTAGCAGCGCCTGAAATTGCATGCAGCGTCGATCGAGGTGTACTGTGCTGTGCAGGTTGCATGCAAGGGCTGGGGATTGGTGGGCGCCGTGGCTACGAGCGGTG